>ERZ1504715.897-NODE-897-length-7666-cov-2.840888_pt1 | contig 7666 bp, 7 predicted proteins | sample MGYA00572388_ERZ1504715 | MGnify/ENA primary metagenome ERZ1504715 (study PRJEB39906, sample SAMEA3182114) | gut metagenome | biome: human; feature: gut; material: Stool; isolation source: human stools | place: Canada | collected 2013-06-10 ... | reverse complement strand
TTAATCGTATTTGTAACGCACGAACCACGAATCCTCGCCGAAGAGCGTCAGACCGAGCGAGAATTTCACATAGCGCTGCCGTACCAGCCCGATCTGCCGGTTGTCGATCCGAAGCGGCGAATCGTTTCCGCGCTGGCCGAACTCCACGCCGAAATCGATGCTCGACCGGCCCAGAAAACGCACCGGCATACCGAATCCGGCCGTCACGGCATATTGCGACAAGGTCTTCCCCTCGAAGGTCTGGTAGTAGGTTCCGTACCGGAATCCCACGCGGTAAGACCAGCGTTTCAGGTAATTGCGGATATCCATCCGGTTGGGCGTATACTCGAATCCCAACTTGACGGTGTTCGTGTTCTTATAGGCGACGTTGACCGCTCCGGGAACGGACTTCGGCGACTCGTTGTTCTCCCAGTTCTGGTAGATGTAGTCGACGCCCGCCGCGATCTTGGCGTTCTGGTAGTAGAGCCCCACGCCCAACTGAACGGGCAATTTGAGTGCCATGCGCGTCGTATCACCCCGCACCACGGTGCCGTAAATATCGCCGTTGACGACCGTCTGATTCACCGACGGACGCAGATTACCGCCCATATCGTAGGTCGCACCCAGCGTCAACACCTGCCGCTCGGACTGGATCAGATCGGCTTGCAGCCCCAGCTGCATCTTGATGCGCGAAATCCCGTAGGAGTCGGTGCCCGTCACTGTATTGACCGAACCGCCGTTGACGATGTTGTTCGAGACCACCGTCTGATACGTCCGCTCGATGTCGCCCCAATAGTATTGGGCGGCGACACCGATCGAAACGCGCTTGACCACCTCCCAGCCGATGCCCAGCTTCACCTCCGTCAGGTCGCCCTCGCCGGCGTAAAGGTACTGCACGCGGCCGATATTGCCCCACACGTCGTCGCTCTGTTCATCGGCCGAAACACGGTAGCCGACGCTGCTGTACGGCGTCAGGCTGAATCCCAGTCCGAGCCGCCTGGCCAGCGGCAGCTGAAAGGCGATGTCGTGGAAATTGAACGTATTGTAGCTCGTGCGCGACGTGGTCTGCGCACCGTCGGCATACTTCTGCTGGCGGTTGTAAAAGTTGACCCCCTCCACGCCGAAATCGAAGAGAAATCCCTGGCGGGGCGTCAGGCTGTACGCCGCAGGATTGAGCGGATTGACCATCACCGAGCTGCGCATCCCCAAGCCTACGCCTCCCATCGACCGCTGGGCCACCACGCCGGGCGTCTGCAATTCGCCGATGCCGTACATCGAATAGGGAGAAAAGGCATTGATACTGCTTGTCTGAGCCATTGCCGAAACCGGCACGACCAGCATCGCAGCGACAGCCAGTCTATACATTAATCTCTTCACTATCATTCGTTTTAGCATTCGGCATTAAACTCCAAAATCCGATTCAGACCCAAGAAGACGAGTTCACAGTCTGCAAATATCGCATTTTTAATTCTTTTCGCAAAGTTTTTTGCGGCGCCACCGGTAAAAATTATGCAAATATCCGCATTTTCCCGCCGGAAACGCGCGATGTATCCTTCGATTTCGAAGGCGATGCCGTTCATCACGCCCTGCTCGATGCAGGAGGTCGTAGTCGTCCCGTAAAGGCGCTCTTCGGCAGTCTCGCGGCACAACGGAAGCCTGGCCGTATAGCGGTGCAGCGCCTGAAAACGCATCCCCATTCCGGGCGAAATGGCCCCGCCGCGGTAGGTGCCGTCGCCCGACACGTAGTCGACGGTGATGGCCGTTCCGAAATCGACGACCAGCGCGTCGCGCCCTTCGGCCACGAGCGCCGCCCCCACCGCGGCGGCGAGGCGGTCGGCGCCGAGCGTTTCGGGCGTATCGTAGCCGTTGCGGATCGGCACGGGCGTCGCCGGTGTAAATTCCAGACACTTCACGGCACGCACCCGCAGCATCCGCGCCAGCGGTGCGGTACGGCCTCCGGTAGAGGCGATAATGGCCCGGTCGATCGCCGGCCAGCGCGCCAGCAGGCCGTCGAGCAATTTGGTGTCGCACTCCTCGGCGAGCAGTTTCTCGACGATTTCACCCCCGTCGAAAACCGCCATTTTTATCAGCGTATTGCCGATGTCGATCGTCAGGTTCACGCGTCTTGTTCTTTATACAACGATTTCAGTATCTCCCATGCCCCTGCGATGTCGGTTACCCCTCTAACGGTCATCGCCAAACGGTTATTGTGCTGTTTGAGCACAAATTTATCGGGCCGTCGGGTCACGCGGCGCAACAGCTCCGAGAAGACCTCGCTCTTGTAGAAGGGCGACGCCGCGTCGCCCACGAAGTGTACGATCATCAACCCGTTCTTGACCTTCACGCGCTCCATGCCCAGACGCACCGCCTCCCAACGCAGACGCACCACGTCGAGCAGCTCCCTGGCCGCCTGCGGCAGCGCCCCGAAACGATCGACGAGCCGCTGCTCGAACCGTTGCAGCTCCTCCTCGCTGCGCATCGCGTCGAGCTCGCGGTAAAGCCGCAGTTTTTCGGCCGTCTGGCTCACGTAGGAGTCGGGCAGCTCGGCCTCGACGTCGACCTCGACGGCCGCATCCTCCACATAGCGCAACTGCTCGACGACCTCCTGCTCGCGGTCGCTCAGCCCCGCCACGTCGAGTCCCTCGGCCCGCAGTTCGGCCACCGCTTCGCGCATGATCTTCTGATAGGTCTCGAACCCGATGTCGGCGATGAATCCGCTCTGCTCGGCCCCCAGCAGGTTGCCGGCGCCGCGGATGTCGAGGTCCTGCATGGCGATGTTGAACCCCGATCCCAGGTCGGAGAACTCCTCGATGGCACGCAGACGCCGCCGTGCATCGCTGCCGAGCAGTTCGTCGGGCGGCGACAACAGGTAGCAATAGGCCTTGCGATCCGACCTCCCCACACGGCCGCGCAGCTGATGCAGGTCGCTCAGACCGTAGTTCTGGGCGCCGTCGACGATGATCGTATTGGCATTGGGGATGTCGATGCCGTTTTCGACGATGGTCGTCGAGACCAGCACGTCGAACTCGCCGTAGATGAAATCCATGACGAGCCGTTCGAGCTGCTCGGCCGGCATTTTGCCGTGACCGACCCCGACCCGCGCCTTGGGGCAGACGCGCGTAATCAGGCCCGCGACGGTTTGGAGATCCTCCACGCGGTTGTGGACGAAATAGACCTGCCCGCCGCGCGCCAGCTCCGCTTCGACGGCATCGCGGACGATCTCCTCCGAGAAGACGTGCGACTCCGTGACGATCGGCTGGCGGTTGGGCGGCGGCGTCGAGATGACCGACAGGTCGCGCGACCCCATGAGCGAAAACTGCAACGTGCGCGGAATGGGCGTCGCCGTGAGCGTGAGCGTGTCGACATTGACGCTCAGCTGCGTGAGCTTCTCCTTGGCCGCCACGCCGAACTTCTGCTCCTCGTCGATGACCAGAAGCCCCAGATCGTGGAAGCGGACGTTCTTGCCCAGCATCTTGTGCGTGCCGATCAGAATGTCGATCCGCCCCGCTTCCAGATCGGCGAGAATCTGCTTGGTCTCCCTGGCCGATTTCGTACGGTTCAGGTATTCGATTTTCACCGGAAAGTCGCGCAGCCGCTCCATGAACGAACGGTAGTGCTGCAACGCCAGAATGGTCGTGGGAACCAGTACGGCGGTCTGCTTGCCGTCGCAGGCGGCCTTGAAGGCGGCGCGGATCGCCACCTCCGTCTTGCCGAAGCCCACGTCGCCGCAAACGAGCCGGTCCATCGGTTCGGCCGACTCCATGTCGCGCTTCACGGCCTCGATGGCCGCCTGCTGGTCGGGCGTCTCCTCGTAACGGAACGAGGCTTCGAGCTCGTGCTGCAAGTACCCGTCGGCCGAGAAGGCGAAGCCCTGAGATGCCTTGCGCTTGGCATAGAGCGCGATCAGCTCGCGCGAAATATCCTTGACGGCTTTCTTGGTAGCCGCTTTGAGCTTCTGCCAGGCGCCGCTGCCCAGCTTGTAGACCTTGGGCGGCTCGCCGTCGCCGCTCTTGTAACGCGAAATGCGGTGCAGCGAATGGACGTTGACAAAGAGTACATCGCCGTCGCGGTAGACCAGCTTGATCGCCTCGTGCGTGCGCCCGCCCCACGCCGTGATCGATATGCACCACGTAATCGCCCGGTTTGAGCTGGTTCAGCTCGGCGACGGTCATCTGCTCGTCGCGCCGGATCTCGCCGTTGATGCGGTAACGCTGGTAACGGTCGAAGAGCTGGTGGTCGGTATAACAGCAGAGGCGGAGCGTATGGTCGACGAACCCCTCGTGCAGCGTGAGCGACACCGGCGTGAAGACCACCCCGCCGCGGCCGACCTGGTGGAAAATATTTTGCAGGCGTTCGACCTGGGCCTTGTTCTCCGATAATATATAGGTGCGATACCCTTTCTGCATCGCGGCGGAAAGGTCGTCGGCCAGCAGCTCGAAATTTTTGTTGAAGGAGGGTTGCGGCGCCGTGCGGAACTCCACCGCGACCGTCGCCAGCCGCTCGGCCAGCGTATCGCGCGCCGCGAAGAGTCTCTTCCCGGCCAGCGCGTCGAGCAGCTGCCGGCGGCTGGTCAGCGCACGGTCCACGCCGGCGGGATCGTCCGCCTCGGCGAGCATCCGCCGCCGCAGATCGTCCACGCGCCGCAGGGCGTAATCCGCATCGAAAAACCAATAGCACACGTCGCCCGCCGCCTCGACGAGCGACACCCGTCCGCCTTCGCGCGCATTGAGGTTGGGAATGATCTCGGCCTGCTGCAACTTGTCCTGCGACAGCTGGCTCGAAATGTTGAACCGCCGGATCGAGTCGACCTCCTCGTCGAAAAAGTCGAACCGGTAGGGCAGGCTCTCGACGTAGGAGAAGACGTCGACGATGCCGCCGCGCTGAGAGTACTGCCCCGGCTCGTAGACGAAATCCACCCGCACGAATCCGCTCTCGTCGAGCCATTCGACCAGATCGGCGGGGCGCAGATGGTCGCCCGCCCGCACGGTCATCGTCTCGCGCCGCAGCGCCTCCGCGTCGACGACCCGTTCGGCCAGCGCCTCCGGATAGGTACAGAGCGCCAGGTATCCCGCGGGCGGCGTCCGCAGTGCATTGAGCGCCGCCGTGCGCTGCACGACGCCCTGCGCATCCTCGGCGCCGTAGACGATCGACCGCTTGTAGGACGACGGGAAAAAGAGGATGCGCCGCTCGTCCAGCAGCGCGTAGAGGTCGTTCAGGAGATAGGCAGCCGCATCGCGGTCTTCGGCGACGAAGACGTGCACGCCGCCCGTGCGGCGTATGGTCGCTGCGGCATACAACGAAAAAGCCCCGCCGACCAACTCCTTGAGATGGACGGTGACGCTTTCCGTTTCGTATTCGCGGCACAACCGCCGGAGGTTCTTCGACCCCTCGACGAGTGCCAGCATCTGCTCGCTCGCAGTCATAAAAAAGTAAGGCCGTTAGTACTCAATGCCCCGCGCCGTTCGCCCGGCTCCGCTTACAGCAGTTGTTTGCCCCGCTTGTCGAAGAAGCGCGTATCGACGATGCCGACGCTCTGGTCCGCGACGATGTGCAGCCACGTCTTGTAGCGCCACATCCAGCGCAGGCGCAGCGACCATACGCCCCGGTGAAGGAACGCCGAGACATAGGGGCTGACCTTCAATTTGAGGTATTTGTGCCCGCGGTCGATCGTCAGGTAGGAGATGTTGTTCTCGATCTTCTTGTCGAGCAGAATGGTCGGCTCGATCTTGCCCGTCCCGCCGCAGGTGGGGCAGACGTCCTTCACCTCCTCGACCGCCACGGGACGCACGCGCTGGCGCGTGATCTGCATCAGACCGAACTTCGTGAGCGGAAGGATCGTATGCTTGGCCTTGTCGGTGGCCATCAGCTTGGTCATCTCGTCGTAGAGCGTCTGCCGGTTGACCGCCTTGTGCAGATCGATGAAGTCGATGATGACGATGCCGCCCAGATCGCGCAGGCGAAGCTGGCGGGCGATTTCGCGCGCCGCAGCCAGATTGACGTCCAGAGCCGTCTGCTCCTGGTCGTCTTCGGCTTTGGTGCGGTTGCCCGAATTGACGTCGATGACGTTCATCGCCTCGGTATGTTCGATGATGAGGTAGGCGCCCCGTTTCAGCGACACGTACTTGGCGAAGAGCGACTTGATCTGCTTCGAGATGTCGAAATTGTCGAAAATGGGCACCTTGCCCCGATAGAGTTTGACGATCTTCTCCTTCTCGGGGGCGATGACGCGGATATAGTTGCGGATCTCATTGAACATCGTCTCGTCGTCGACCGTAATCTGCGAGAACGACGAGTCGAGCGAGTCGCGGATGATGGTATTGGCGCGGTTCTGCTCGCTCAGGAGCAGCGCCGGAGCCGTCGATTTCTTGACGTTCTGCAAGGCCGTGTGCCACTTGTCGACCAGCGAACGGATGTCGTGTTCCACGTCGGCGTCCGAGGCGTTCATCGCCGCCGTGCGGATAATGACGCCGAAATTCTTGGGCAGCACCCCCTGCGCGATGCGTTTGAGCCGCTTCTTCTCGTCGGCGGAGCGGATCTTCTGCGAAATGAAGACCTTCGACGAAAACGGCACCAGCACGACGTTGCGGCCGGCCAGCGAGATGTCGGCCGTCAGGCGCGGGCCTTTGGTCGAAATGGCCTCTTTGGCCACCTGCACCATGACCGTCTGCCCCACTTCGAGGTGGGCGCCGATCTTGCCGCTCTTTTCGAGCGCCGGTTCCAGCTTGATTCCTTCGAGACGGACGCCGCGCTTGCCGGGCTGTTGCGCCGCCACGAGCTTTTTGAGCGACGAAAACTGCGACCCCAGATCGAGGTAATGGATGAAAGCGTCCTTTTCGTGTCCGATGTTGACGAACGCGGCATTCAGACCGGGCATGATCTTGCGAACCTTGCCCAGATAGATATCTCCCACCGAGAAGCCCGTCTGACACTGTTCCTTGTTGAGCTCGACGAGCACCTTGTCTTCGGCCAGCGCAATGGAGATTTCAGTCGGGGTTACGTTGATGATTAATTCTCGATTCATATGGTTTTCCTGCAAAAAGGCACTCCTGCGAACCGGCCCGCCCTTCACGAACGGGCTCGGACCCGTTTCGCGGAAAGCGGCGGCGAACGCCTCTGCGACACCGCCGGCCGGCGAAGGATTTCCGCATTCGCTTCCGACCGCCGTTTCCGGAGCCGGAGACGCATACCACCTCTTTTTCAGCCGGTTCCGGTCTGAAAACGAAACGACCGGCCGACCGGAAACAAAGCGGGGCGGAGTTGCCTACGAAAAAATAGTTAAAGCTAAAGGCTTTCGGACCTTTAGCTTTACTATCTGTCAATACATAAGAGTGCTACTTTTTCTTATGACGGTTCTTGCGCAGACGTTTCTTCCGCTTGTGGGTAGCCATCTTGTGACGCTTATGCTTCTTTCCGTTCGGCATAGTTGTAAATTTAATGGTTTGACTTTAAGTTTGGATCCGGTTCGGCCCTATTTCACCTTCGCGGCGAAGCTCTTGGCGGGCTTGAACGCGGGGATGTCGTGTGCCGGAATCGTAATCGTGGTATTCTTCGAAATATTGCGGGCTACCTTCGTGGCGCGCTTCTTGACGATGAAGCTGCCGAAGCCGCGGAGATATACGTTGTTCTTCTTCTCCAGAGATCCCTTGATGCTCTCCATGAAAGCCTCGACAATGGCCTGTACCTGTAC
>ERZ1504715.828-NODE-828-length-8253-cov-2.706270_pt1 | contig 8253 bp, 4 predicted proteins | sample MGYA00572388_ERZ1504715 | MGnify/ENA primary metagenome ERZ1504715 (study PRJEB39906, sample SAMEA3182114) | gut metagenome | biome: human; feature: gut; material: Stool; isolation source: human stools | place: Canada | collected 2013-06-10 ... | reverse complement strand
GAAATAGTGTTGGTAAAGGTGAGAAACTTAAATGTTTCGGAATTGATGATTTTATAAATGTGGAGGATGATATGAAAATACTGGAAACGGAACGATTGTTATTACGGGGATTGGAACAAGGAGATTTTAAGGATGTGTGCAAACTGTTGCAGGACGATGAAGTCATGTATGCCTATGAAGGGGCATTCAACGATCAGGAAGTGCAAAACTGGCTGGATAGGCAGTTCGGACGGTACCGGCACGACGGCTTCGGTTTATGGGGAGTGGTTGAGAAAGGTAGCAACGAACTAATTGGGCAGTGTGGTATTACTTATCAGGAATTTGACGGAAAACGAGTCCCTGAAATCGGTTACCTTTTTAAAAAGGAGTTTTGGCATAAGGGCTTTGCTATCGAAGCTGCTGTCGCTTGTCGGGAGTATGCTTTCCATACGCTTGGTTTCGAAGAGGTCTATTCGATCATACGGGATACCAATATTGCTTCCCAAAAAGTAGCGCGGCGCAATGGCATGCAAAAAGTGGCAACCTTCATTAAGCATTACCGAGGGGTGGACATGCCGCATTTTGTTTATAAAGTCAGTTTGTGTAAATGAGAAATCCAAAAGCGATTTCCCAGAACAAAATCGCTCTGATAATGATTATATAAAAAAGCCTTTTGCTTTCTTACGATCCGTATGTGATGAAAGGACTTTTTCTTTTTATTTGGTAGATTTGTTGAAAGAATATTGTTTTATAGAATAATTTAACTAAATGGTAGATAAAATGATTATTTCTATTAATGTGTCAAATAAACTTCGTTTATATGAACATTATGTAATATAATGTAAGTATCTTTGCAGTCGGAATAAACAAGATAGAACCAAATGGAAGTACTTAAACACGAGTGTGGAGTCGCCATGGTCCGGTTACTAAAGCCTTTGGAATATTATCATCAGAAGTATGGAACCTGGATGTATGGGCTCAATAAGCTCTATTTGTTGATGGAAAAGCAGCATAACCGCGGTCAAGAAGGAGCCGGTTTAGCATGCGTCAAGTTGGAAGCTAGTCCCGGCGAAGAATATATGTTTCGGGAAAGAGCATTAGGCACAGAAGCCATTACCGAGATATTCGCAGCCGTTCATGAGTATTACAAGGATTTGCCGCCCGACAAACTGAATGATCCGCTTTTTGCTAAAACAAACCTTCCCTTTGCAGGAGAGCTTTATATGGGACACCTGCGTTACAGTACGACCGGGAAATCCGGTATTTCCTATGTCCATCCTTTTTTACGCCGTAACAACTGGAGAGCCAAGAACCTTGCTCTTTGCGGTAATTTCAATCTTACTAACGTACAGGATATTTTTGAAGAGATAACAGCCATCGGCCAGCATCCGCGTGCCTATGCCGACACTTTCATCATGCTAGAACAGGTGGGGCACCGTCTGGACCGTGAGGTCGAACGCCTGTACCGGAAGTACGAAGCCGAAGGGCTGAAAGGAATGAATATCACCCATGCGATCGAGGCAAATGTCGACCTGTCGAATGTCCTGAAACGTTGTGCCCCGCAGTGGGACGGTGGTTTCGTGATCTGCGGATTGACCGGGAGTGGTGAGTCTTTCAGCGTGCGCGATCCCTGGGGCATCCGTCCGGCGTTCTATTATGCCGATGACGAGATCGTGATCCTGGCAAGCGAACGTCCGGTGATCCAGACGGCCATGAACGTGCCTGCCGAAGATGTACATGAACTGAAAAGGGGAGAGACACTGATCATCAACAAGCAAGGTAATTGGCATACGTCGCAGATCGTAGAGCCGAAGGAAAATAAGGCCTGCTCGTTCGAGCGCATTTACTTCTCACGTGGAAGCGATCGGGATATTTACCGCGAACGGAAACGGTTGGGTGAAAATCTTGTACCTGCAGTCTTGAAGGCTGTGGACAACGATCTGAACCATACGGTCTTTTCCTTTATCCCGAATACGGCGGAGGTCGCCTACTTTGGATTGCAGGAGGGCATGAACGAATATTTGAACAAGAAGAAAAAGGAATGGATCGCCGATCGCAGCCACCTGCTTCAGGAGGAAGAACTGGAACAAATCCTGTCCATGCGTGTTAGGTGTGAAAAAGTAGCGATCAAAGATATAAAATTGCGTACCTTTATTGCCGAGGGAAACAGTCGTAACGATCTGGCTGCCCATGTGTACGATATCACGTACGGAAGCATCGTGCCTTTCGAGGACAATCTGGTCGTGATCGACGACAGTATCGTGCGCGGTACGACACTCCGGCAGAGTATCATCGGTATTCTGGACCGCCTGAATCCGAAGAAGATCGTGGTGGTCAGCTCGTCTCCGCAGGTGCGCTATCCGGACTATTACGGTATTGATATGTCTCGTATGAGCGAATTTATCGCGTTCAAGGCTGCCGTGGCACTTTTAGTGGACAAGGGGATGGAATCCGTTCTGCTCGATGCCTATAAGAAAGCCAAGCGGCAGCAGGTTATGCCGTGCGATGCGACCGTAAATTATGTGAAGGAGATTTATGCGTCTTTCACCGACGAGGAAATTTCGGCCAAGATGGTGGAACTGCTTACCCCCGTAGGAACACGTGCGAAGGTGGAGATTGTCTACCAGACACTCGAAGGGTTACATGCCGCTTGTCCTGATCATCCGGGCGACTGGTATTTCTCCGGTGATTATCCGACACCTGGTGGTGTACGAATGGTGAACGAAGCGTTCATTCATTATATGGAAGAGGAATATTGGGGAATTGAAAAATGATAATTGAATATTGAAAATGACAAGAAAAACAGCAACATTGGTCTTAGACGACGGAAGCATGTTTCACGGCTTCTCTTTTGGTTTTGACAAGGCAGTGGCCGGCGAAGTGGTGTTCAACACTGCTATGACCGGTTATCCCGAAAGTCTTACCGACCCTTCGTATGCCGGGCAGTTGATGGTTCTGACTTATCCGTTGGTCGGAAACTACGGGGTGCCTCCTTTCTCTATCGAAGAGAACGGCTTGCCTACCTTCATGGAGAGTGAGAAAATTCATGCGGAGGCGATTATCGTGAGTGACTATAGTGAAGAGTATAGCCACTGGAATGCTGTGGAAAGCCTTGGTGACTGGTTGAAACGTGAGAAGATTCCCGGAATCACCGGCATCGATACCCGTGCGCTGACAAAAAAGATACGAGAGCACGGGGTAATGATGGGACGTATCGTTATCGGCACCGCCGATAAAGAAGGTGAAAGTGGAGGGGAAATACCGGATTACGGTAGCATCAATTATGTGGATCGTGTTTCTTGCAAAGACATTGTCGCCTACTTACCTGACGGGATCACCACCCATTACCCTGTAGGCTTCGACAACTTTCAATTTTCAACTTTCAACTCTCAACTCTTGAAGCGTGTTGTGCTTCTCGATTGTGGTGTGAAAGCCAATATCATCCGTAACCTTTTGAAGCGGAATGTAGCGGTGATACGTGTTCCCTGGAACTATGATTTCAATCATTTGGAATACGACGGGCTTTTCCTTTCGAACGGCCCTGGCGACCCCAATACTTGCGATGTTGCTGTCCGGAATATCCGCAAGGCATTGGATGGGGACAAACCGATCTGTGGCATTTGCATGGGAAACCAGTTGCTTGCCAAAGCAGGCGGTGCTTCGATCTATAAACTGAAGTATGGCCACCGCAGCCATAACCAGCCGGTGCGTATGGTGGGGACGGAGAAGTGTTTTATCACCTCCCAGAATCACGGCTACGCAGTGGATAATGACACATTGGGGACTGACTGGGAACCGCTCTTTGTCAATATGAACGACGGGACAAACGAAGGAATCCGGCATAAGACGAAGCCTTTCTTCTCTTCCCAGTTCCATCCCGAAGCATGTAGCGGACCGACCGATACGGAGTTTATCTTCGATAAGTTTGTCGATTTGCTTTAGGAATTGGGACGACAGATCTAAAAATGTTAACGAATAAAAGAGTCTGAAAATGAAAGAAGATATAAAGAAAGTCCTGATACTCGGTTCCGGCGCCCTAAAGATCGGTGAAGCGGGAGAATTCGACTATTCAGGTAGCCAGGCTTTGAAAGCCATCAAGGAGGAGGGAATCCAGACAGTGCTTATCAATCCGAACATCGCTACGGTACAGACTTCGGAAGGAGTGGCAGATACCGTTTATTTCCTGCCCGTCACTCCCTTCTTTGTCGAAAAGGTGATCGCCAAAGAACGTCCGGATGGCATCCTGCTCGCTTTTGGAGGCCAGACGGCGTTGAACTGCGGTGTGGCGCTTTACCAGAGTGGTGTGCTGGAAAAATATAACGTCCGTGTACTCGGTACTCCGGTACAGGCAATCATGGATACGGAGGATCGCGAACTCTTCGTCCGCAAACTCGACGAGATCGGTGTGAAGACGATCAAGAGCGAAGCGGTGGAAAATGCCGAAGATGCCCGCCGGGCTGCTGCCGAGTTAGGCTATCCGGTGATTGTCCGTGCCGCTTATGCTTTGGGCGGCCTCGGCTCCGGCTTCTGCGACAATGAGGAGGAACTGGATGTACTGGTTGAAAAAGCCTTCTCTTTCTCTTCTCAAGTGTTGGTGGAAAAGAGTTTGAAGGGATGGAAAGAAGTGGAATATGAGGTGGTGCGCGACCGTTTCGACAACTGTATCACGGTCTGCAACATGGAGAACTTCGACCCGTTGGGTATCCATACCGGCGAAAGCATCGTGATTGCTCCGTCACAGACACTGACCAACAGCGAGTATCATAAACTTCGTGAACTGGCTATCCGGATCATCCGTCATATCGGTATCGTGGGCGAATGTAACGTGCAATATGCTTTCGATCCGGAGAGCGAAGACTACCGCGTGATCGAAGTGAACGCCCGTCTCTCCCGTTCGTCTGCGCTGGCCTCTAAAGCAACCGGTTATCCGTTGGCTTTCGTCGCAGCCAAGTTGGGACTGGGTTACGGCCTTTTCGATTTGAAAAACTCGGTGACGAAGACGACAAGTGCTTTCTTCGAACCGGCTCTCGACTATGTGGTCTGCAAGATCCCGCGCTGGGATTTGGGTAAGTTTCATGGTGTGGCTCGTGAGTTGGGGTCGAGCATGAAATCTGTGGGCGAGGTGATGGCGATCGGGCGCACCTTCGAAGAGGCGATCCAAAAAGGGTTGCGTATGATCGGACAGGGCATGCATGGTTTCGTGGAAAACAAGGAGCTGGTGATAACCGACATCGACAAGGCACTCCATGAACCGACCGACACCCGTATCTTCGTTATCTCCAAAGCGTTCCGTGCCGGATATACCATCGATCAGATACACGAACTGACCAAGATAGACCGGTGGTTCCTACAAAAACTCTACGGAATCATGTGTACCTCCAAGGAGTTGCATAAATTGACAATGGACAATGGACAATTGGCAATTAAGAAAGAATATCGCAATCCTGATAATTGTCAATCGTCCATAGTCCATAGTTCATTGCTTCGCAAGGCGAAACGGCAAGGTTTCTCCGATTTTCAGATAGCTCGCGCCTTCGGCCTTGAGGGAAATATAGAAAAAGGTATGATGCAGATCCGCCAGTTTCGTAAGGAACACGGCATCGTTCCGGTAGTGAAACAGATCGATACGCTGGCTGCTGAATACCCGGCGCAGACGAACTATCTGTATCTGACCTATAGCGGTACGGAAAACGACGTGCAGTATCAGGGTGACCACCGTTCCATCGTCGTGCTGGGTTCCGGCGCTTACCGGATCGGCAGTTCGGTCGAGTTCGACTGGTGTGGCGTGCAGGCGTTGGAAACGATCCGTAAGGAAGGTTGGCGTTCGGTGATGATCAACTACAATCCTGAAACAGTTTCGACCGACTATGATATGTGTGACCGCCTTTACTTCGATGAACTGACCTTCGAGCGTGTGATGGATATCCTCGAACTGGAAAATCCGCATGGCGTGATTGTCTCGACAGGCGGCCAGATACCCAATAACCTGGCGATGCGTCTGGACGAGCAGCATGTCAATATCTTGGGGACATCCGCCAAGAGTATCGACAATGCCGAAGATCGCGAGAAATTTTCCGCCATGCTGGACCGCATCGGTGTGGACCAGCCGCGTTGGAAAGAGCTTTCGTCGATGGAAGATATCAACGAGTTTGTGGCTGAGGTGGGTTTTCCGGTCTTGGTTCGTCCGAGTTATGTGCTGAGTGGCGCCGCCATGAATGTCTGCTCCAACCAGGAAGAACTCGAACGCTTCTTGCAGCTGGCAGCCAACGTGTCGCAGAAACATCCGGTCGTTGTCAGCCAGTTCATCGAACATGCCAAGGAAGTGGAAATGGATGCAGTAGCCGATAAGGGTGAGATCGTCATGTATGCTATCTCCGAACATATCGAGTTTGCCGGTGTGCATTCCGGCGATGCAACTATCCAGTTTCCCGCACAAAAGCTGTATGTTGAAACGGTCCGCCGCATCAAGCGTATCAGCAAGCAGATCGCAAAAGAGCTGAATATCTCTGGTCCGTTCAACATCCAATATCTGGCGAAAGGCAACGAGATCAAGGTGATCGAATGTAACCTTCGCGCGAGCCGTTCCTTTCCTTTCGTCAGCAAAGTATTGAAAATTAACTTTATTGAACTGGCCACTCGCATCATGTTAGGTTTACCTGTCGAGAAACCTAATAAGAACGAATTCGATCTGGATTATGTAGGTATCAAAGCCTCGCAGTTCTCCTTCAACCGCTTGCAGAAAGCTGACCCTGTTTTAGGTGTCGATATGGCTTCGACGGGCGAGGTCGGGTGTATCGGCGACGATGTTTCCGAGGCTGTTTTGAAAAGTATGCTTTCCGTCGGTCTCCGTATCCCAGAAAAGAATATTCTGCTCTCGACGGGTACGCCAAAACAGAAAGTGGCCATGTTGGATGCCGCCAAGATGCTGGCATCGAAAGGCTACAACCTCTTCGCAACAGGCGGGACACACCGCTTTCTCGAAGAAAACGGCATTTCCAGTACGCGAGTTTACTGGCCGAGCGAGGAGGACATGGAACCTCAAGCACTCACCATGCTCCACGAAAGGAAGATCGACATGGTAGTGAATATTCCGCGCGACCTTTCAGCCGGTGAGTTGAATAATGGCTATAAGATCCGTCGTGCCGCCATCGACCTGAACATTCCGCTCATCACAAATGCCCGTCTGGCAAGCGCCTTTATCGAAGCATTCTGTACGCTGGGCATGGACGATATACAAATCCGAAGCTGGCAGGAGGATAAGGGATTTGTTACTTTTGGATCAAGTTCAAAGTAACAGAAATAATTATTACATTTGTGGTAATTAAAATAAACCAATATGAAGATAGGATTATTTATTCCCTGCTATATCAATGCGGTATATCCGGAAGTTGGTGTTGCTTCCTATAAATTATTGAAAAGTCTCGGGTTGGATGTGGATTATCCGTTAGACCAGACTTGTTGTGGCCAGCCAATGGCAAATGCCGGATTCGAGCATGAATCGGCAGGGTTGGCGCTGCGTATGGAAGAACTGTTCCGTTCGTACGATTATGTGGTTGGCCCTTCTGCCAGTTGTGTCGCTTTCGTGAAAGAGAATCATCCCGGTATTCTGGAAAAGGCAGGTCATGTGTGTATGAACAGCAAGAAGATTTATGATATCTGCGAGTTCCTGCACGATATTGTGAAGGTCAAGGAACTGAAAGCTGAATTTCCCCACAAGGTAAGCATTCACAATAGCTGTCACGGTGTGCGCGAGTTGCATCTTTCTTCTCCGAGTGAACGGAATATCCCGTATTTTTCTAAGTTGCGCGATCTCCTCTCTTTGGTGAAAGGCATTGAGATATTCGAACCGAAACGTATCGACGAGTGCTGTGGGTTCGGTGGCATGTTTGCGATTGAGGAACCCGAAGTGTCCGTCTGTATGGGACGAGATAAGGTGAAAGATCACATGAGTACGGGAGCCGAGTATATCACCGGTGCCGACAGTTCCTGCCTGATGCATATGGAAGGCGTGATCAAGCGTGACAACCTTCCGATCAAAACGATTCATATTGTTGAAATATTAGCCTCCGGATTATGAGCACGAAACATTCAAAAGCGGCTGCCCGCTTCATCGGGAACCGCAAGCAGGAAGCCTGGCACGACGAAACCCTCTGGATGGTGCGTGCCAAACGGGATAAAATGAGCCATTCGCTTCCCGAATGGGAACGCTTGCGTGAACTGGCTTGTGAGATCAAACTTTATTCGAACAGCCATTTGGATGTCCTTTTGGAAGAG
>ERZ1504715.803-NODE-803-length-8460-cov-2.658418_pt1 | contig 8460 bp, 8 predicted proteins | sample MGYA00572388_ERZ1504715 | MGnify/ENA primary metagenome ERZ1504715 (study PRJEB39906, sample SAMEA3182114) | gut metagenome | biome: human; feature: gut; material: Stool; isolation source: human stools | place: Canada | collected 2013-06-10 ... | reverse complement strand
AAAAAAATATTTAGTAACCTCAAAACTTTTATGATTTTCGATGGTTATAACTAACAATGTATTACTTTTGTATCTCATTTGAAAGCTAAACGACCTAAAGAAGTATGACCGCAAAAAAAAGAATTGTATTTGTTGTAAATCCCATCTCAGGAACACAAGGGAAAAAGGCCATATTGAAATGGATTGACGAGCGCATAGATCGTGCGCTTTTTGATTATTCTATTGTAAAAACACAATACGGCTGCCAAAGACAATGTAGACATTGTAGTAGCCATAGGCGGCGACGGTACGATTAACGAAATCGGCCGTTCGTTGGTACATACAAACACGGCATTAGGCATTATTCCTTGTGGCTCAGGCAATGGATTGGCACGGCATTTACATATTCCGATGGATGCTAAAGCAGCTATTGATTTGCTGAATACCGGTGAATGCACTTGTGTGGACTACGGTAAGATAAACGACATGCCGTTTTTCTGCACATGCGGTGTGGGCTTCGATGCCTTTGTGAGCTTGAAATTTGCCGATTCCGGCAAAAGAGGCTTATTGACTTATCTGGAAAATACCTTGCACGAAAGCCTGACTTACGAACCCGAAACTTACGAAATAGAGAATGAAGAGGGAACAATTAAATACAAAGCATTCCTGATTGCTTGCGCCAATGCATCGCAGTATGGCAATAATGCCTATATTGCTCCTCAGGCTTCTTTGACCGACGGACTGATGGATGTCACCATCCTGGAACCGTTTACCGTCCTTGATGTCCCGTCCTTGTCTTTCCAGTTATTCAATAAAACGATTGACCAAAACAGCCGCATTAAAACCATGCGTGCCAAAAAGATAAAGATACACCGCACCAAAGAAGGGGTAATGCATTATGACGGCGATCCGGTGATGGGAGGTAAAGACATCGAAGTGGAACTCATTCCTCATGGACTGAATGTGATAATCTCCAATAAAAAAAAAGAGGAGGAACCTTTTAGCCTCCTGCAACAAATCGTAGAGTATTTTAGCGGTTTGAAGCCTAAACATGAAGAGTTGATTAAACAGAAGTACAATCATCTTTTCGTATTGAATCGTCATCTGCTCAGGCGATTATCCAAAAAATAGATTACATTTTCAAATAAAAATCTTTGGTTAGCGCTATATATTCTTCACTATATATATGGCGGGAGAGTTCCACAACCAAACAGCTCTCCCCACTTACCGCCGGTTGCTTTTTAAATTCCATCAATACCCGCTTGGGAGCGGCATCCGGTTTTGTCTTTATCCATGTACGACGAGACAAACACAACCCTCCCTCCGAGGCGATTCTCATAAACTCATCCATACCATCTGTCGGAATAATGACAGAGAAACGCCCTGATGGAGAGAGTAATCTTCCACAACTATCTATCAGAGATTCAAAGTCCAAACCAACTGTATGACGAGCTATGTTTCTTTGTCCGTCAGGACATTTCAGAGAATTGAAAAAATAAGGAGGATTTGACACGATAACATCATATCGGATATCCGAATTAAAGCAACAAATATCATGACGTTCCACCTCTATCCTACCAGGCCACGGTGATTTTTCCACATTCTCTTTGGCCTGCTTCACGGCATCTTCATCTATGTCGACAGCCATAATATGCGCTTCACTGCGCTGGGCAAGCATCAGGGCTATCAACCCTGTCCCGGTGCCGATATCCAAAATATCGCGCGCACCGGACACATCTGTCCATGCCCCCAGCAATACCCCATCCGTGCCTACTTTCATGGCACAACGGTCATGATAAACAGTAAATTGTTTGAATGAAAAATAAGGGTTTGGCATAGCTGTTATATTATTTTTTTGCCAAAAGTAGTCAATTCAGTCTGAATACGCCAAATATTAGGAATTATTTGATTTAAAAAACTCATTTAGTACTCATGAATTTTCCTTATTCGCCAAGGAATGATTAACTTTGTCCCCGTTTTGGGCAACAGCCCAACATTTAAAAACACAACTAGGAAGATAGAATTATGGTTAAAAGAAAAAAGACAGAGGATATTTTGATGAATACAGATGCTGATGACATCTCTATGCTGGCTGAAATTCAAACCGATACGGATGATTTATCTGCAATCGAATTTGAGAAAGAAATTCCTATAATGCCTTTGCGCAATATGGTCATGTTTCCATCGGTAGTCATGCCTGTAACTATCGGACGCCCCAGTACTTTAAAACTGGTCAATGCTGCATATAAGAAAAAACAAGCAATAGCCGTTGTATGCCAAGTGCAAGGAGACTTAGACGATCCGGGATTTGCCGACCTATACCATGTGGGAGTTATTGCAAAAATTCTCCGTATTTTTGAAATGCCGGGCGGTAATACGACCGTTATCATGCAGTCAAACGGCCCCAAAATCCATTTGGACAATATAACCAAAACCATTCCTTATTTAAAAGGAACGGTTACAGCTATCAATGAGAATAATGAAGAGCAAGACAGCGATGAATTCAAGGCTCTGACAGACACCTGCAAAGACTTGACCGCCAAATTTATTGACGTTTCGGAAAAGCTCAGCCCCGATACGGTATTTGCTATAAAGAATCTGGACAATCCGGAAATTCTGGTCAACTTTATCAGTTCAAACTTTCCTTTTACCGTTGAAGAAAAAATAGAATTACTGAAATATGACGTACTGAAAGAGCGTATGTATCGCCTTATTCAGATACTGAACCGCGAAGTGCAACTGGCAGAAATCAAGGCATCCATCCAGATACGTACCCGCGAAGATATCGACCGCCAGCAACGTGAATACTTCCTGCAACAGCAAATTAAGAATATTCAGGATGAACTGGGTGGCGGACAAGAGGATGAGATTGATGAACTGCGTCAGAAAGGCCAATCAAAAAAATGGGGGAAAGAGGTGGCAGCACTTTTTGAAAAAGAGCTGTCAAAGCTAGAGCGTATCAATTCGCAGTCTCCCGATTTTAATGTGCAACTCACTTATTTGCAGACATTACTGGCTTTGCCTTGGGAGTCATACACCACAGACAATCTGAATATCGGCAACGCAGAAAAGACCCTGAATAAAGACCATTACGGATTGGAGAAAGTAAAAGAACGTATCTTGGAACACTTGGCTGTACTGAAGTTGAGAGGTAATATGAAATCGCCTATCATTTGTCTTTACGGTCCTCCGGGAGTAGGTAAAACATCTTTAGGACGTTCTATAGCTTCTGCCTTGAAACGTAAATATGTACGTATGTCATTAGGTGGCGTACATGATGAAGCCGAAATTCGAGGACACCGCAAAACTTATATCGGTGCCATGCCCGGCCGCATCATCAAAAGTCTGATAAAAGCCGAATCGTCCAATCCGGTGATTATCCTGGACGAGATAGACAAACTGGGTAGCGACCACCGCGGAGATCCCAGCTCGGCTATGCTGGAAGTGCTTGACCCTGAACAAAACAACACGTTCCATGATAATTATCTGGACGTTGATTATGATTTATCCAAGGTAATGTTTATCGCCACTGCCAACAACCTCGGAACAATCCCTCCTCCCTTGCTCGACCGCATGGAGTTGATTGAGGTGAGCGGATATATCACAGAGGAAAAGGTGGAAATCGCCCGTCGTCACCTCGTGCCGAAAGAACTGGAAGCCAACGGCATAAAGAAAGGATATGTGAAGTTCAGCAAACAGGCTTTGGAATATATCATCGAAAATTACACACGTGAAAGCGGTGTACGGGAGCTGGAGAAAAAGATAAATAAAATCATGCGTAAGATTGCCTTGCAGTTTGCACGTGATGGTTTCGAAAAGGTGCATGAAATTAAGCCTGACGACGTAAGAGAATATCTGGGTACTCCCGAATATACTCGTGACAAATATCAAGGCAATGACTATGCAGGTGTAGTAACCGGACTGGCATGGACAGCCGTAGGCGGAGAGATTTTATTCGTAGAAACCAGCTTGAGCAAAGGGAAAGGCGGCAAACTTACCTTGACCGGAAACTTGGGTGACGTAATGAAGGAATCTGCTATGCTGGCCTTGGAATATATCAAGGCTCACACCCAGTTACTTAACCTGAAAGAAGATATCTTCGACAATTGGAACATACACGTCCACGTACCCGAAGGAGCAATCCCTAAAGACGGCCCCTCCGCCGGTATTACCATGGTAACTTCATTAGCTTCCGCCCTCACCCAACGCAAAGTGAAAGCAAATCTTGCCATGACGGGAGAAATCACTTTGCGCGGAAAAGTATTGCCGGTAGGTGGTATCAAAGAAAAAATACTAGCAGCCAAACGCGCCGGTATCAAAGATATCATCTTATGCGAAGAAAACCGCAAGAATATTGAAGAAATACAGGCAATATACCTGGAAGGACTAACTTTCCACTATGTAAATGACATTAAAGAGGTGTTGAAGCTTGCTTTGACTGATGAAAAAGTAAACGGTGCCATAGACTTTAATATTACTAATCAAACAAACGAAGAAAAGAAATAATATGACTTTTGACTTACAATATACAGACCCCAAATCTAATGCCCGTGCCGGAATCATCACCACAGACCACGGACAGATAGAAACTCCTATTTTCATGCCGGTAGGCACATTGGGAACAGTAAAGGGCGTGCATTTACATGAGTTGAAAGACGATATTAAGGCACAAATCATATTAGGAAATACGTACCATTTATATCTGCGACCGGGACTGGATATCATTGAACGCGCCGGCGGCTTGCATAAGTTTAACGGCTTCGACCGTCCCATGCTGACCGATAGTGGCGGTTTCCAGGTCTTCTCCTTGTCGGGCATCCGCAAAATGCGTGAGGAAGGTGTGGAGTTTCGTTCACACATCGATGGCTCCAAGCACATGTTCACCCCCGAAAAGGTAATGGATATAGAACGAACCATTGGAGCAGATATTATGATGGCTTTTGACGAATGTACACCGGGCACCGCCGATTACGAGTATGCAAAGAAATCCATGCAACTCACCCATCGCTGGCTGGACCGCTGCTTGAAACGTTTCAACGAAACAGAACCCAAATACGGATATAAGCAATCATTGTTCCCTATCGTACAGGGTTGTGTGTATCCCGACCTCCGCAAGCAAGCGGCAGAATTTATTGCATCAAAGGGGGCCGACGGCAATGCCATCGGAGGCTTGGCTGTAGGTGAACCAACCGAAAAGATGTATGAAATGATTGAGGTAGTCAATGAAATACTGCCTAAAGACAAGCCTCGTTATCTGATGGGAGTCGGCACTCCGATAAATATATTGGAAGGAATTGAACGCGGTGTAGATATGTTTGATTGTGTGATGCCTACCCGTAACGGACGAAACGGAATGCTTTTTACCAAAGACGGAATCATGAATATGCGTAACAAGAAATGGGAAGATGACTATTCACCCATTGAAGCCGATGGTGCATCGTATGTAGATACCATGTACAGCCGCGCTTATCTGCGCCATTTATTCCATGCACAAGAGTTGCTGGCCATGCAAATTGCTTCCATCCACAATTTGGCTTTCTATCTGTGGCTGGTGGGTGAAGCACGCAAACATATCATTGCCGGTGATTTCTCGACATGGAAGCCTATGATGGTAAAGCGCTTATCCACAAGATTATAATTTATATAAAATGAAGAATTGGTTCAAGAAGAACATAGGTAAGTTCACGAAAGACAAAGAGCAGTCACAGACCGGCAACAAACGTTTGCAAAGCAGATGGCTCAAGAGACTGGATATATATATCATCAAGAAGTTTCTCGGGACCTACTTCTTTGCCATTGCATTGATTATTTCCATTGCAGTAGTGTTTGACGTGAACGAGAATATCGACAGGTTCATTAATAATAAGGCCCCGCTGAAAGCGATTGTCTTTGATTATTACATGAACTTTATTCCTTATTTCTCCAATCTGCTCAGTCCGCTGTTTGTCTTTATTGCCGTTATCTTCTTTACTTCCAAACTGGCGGAAAACTCAGAAATCATTGCCATGTTCTCTACGGGAATGAGTTTCAAACGAATGATGCGTCCGTATATGATTTCAGCAGCTATTATTTCCATAGTAGCCTATGGATTAGGCGCATACGTCATCCCCAAAGGTAATGTGACACGACTCAATTTTGAAGACCGCTACAAAAAGAAAAAAAAGGTGGAGTATGTACGCAATGTACAGATGGAAGTCGACAGTGGTGTAATTGCCTATATTGAACGCTATGAGAATTATAACAAGACGGGCTACCGTTTCTCTTTGGACAAATTTAAGGATAAAAAATTGATATCCCACCTCACCGCACGCAGTATCACCTATGATACAGCCAGTGTGCACAAATGGATTATCAAGAACTATATGATCCGGGAGATGGACGGTATGCGTGAAAAGATTACCAAAGGTGACCGGATGGACAGTATCATAAAAATGGAGCCGCAAGACTTCCTTATTATGAAAAACCAGCAGCAAACAATGACCAGCCCTGCCCTGAAGAGCTATATTGACAAGCAGAAGAAACGCGGTTTTGCCAATATCAAAGAGTTTGAAATAGAATACTACCAACGCATCGCCATGTCTTTTGCCGCCTTTATTCTGACCACCATCGGTGTTTCACTGTCTTCCCGTAAGGTTAAGGGAGGAATGGGACTGAATTTGGGTGTAGGCTTGGCTTTGAGCTTCTCTTACATTCTATTCCAAACGGTTTCCGCAACTTTTGCCATCAATGGAAATACTCCTCCGATTGTGGCGGTATGGATACCTAATATACTCTACACATTAATAGCAATCTACCTATACAGAAAAGCTCCTAAATAATTATAGGAGCTTTTCCAGTTTTTCACGCCAATCTTCTCCATTAGCAGGCTGCAATGTGACAAAACCAAATTCCTTGCCTATGGAGATATTTGAAGCACCATCATCCACAAAAACAGTTTCGGAAGGATTCAACGCAGCATCTTTTATCATATATTCAAAGATGCCCCGATCAGGCTTTACACATTTCACTTCATAAGAAGCATATATCTTGTCCACATAGTCATCCAATGGACGGCCTGCTGATGTAAATTCCCTGCTACGTGCCCATCCCATAATATATGGATTGGTATTACTCAGAATATAAACATTGTATTTACGTTGGCGAAGAATATTCAAATAATCCAACTTGTACTGTTCCACAGCTGTGACAAATCCTCTCCACCCCATTTCTACCTCTTTGTATGTCAATTCCTTACCACAGATCTCACTCAGTTTCAGCCGAAAAGATTCTGCATCGATACGTCCGTCCTCTATTTCCAGAAAGATACCCTTCTGGTGATACTTATCAAGCAGATTATCCGCATCCTTCACTCCTATTTCAACAAACTTTTTTACTGCGCGGTCACGGTCGATATCAATAATCACCCCGCCAAAATCAAACACAACATTCTTTATCTGTCTCATACTTTTTTAATTAATTATTGCAAAGATAAGCATTTGAAAAAGAATAGAGGATGATGTAAATCAATAAAAAACACTATTTTTACCTACCAAAGAAAATATCAACCCTCAAAAACAAAAACAAATGAAAATAAGAAACCTGCTTATTCGGAGTATGTTCTGTCTTTTAACCTTTATACCCACCCCCTCTCCATCCGCCTGCCGGTTCTCTCAAGAAGAACAAAACGACAAGGAACAAACAATATTAAGAATATGGAAAGCCGGGGAAACAGTCAGTCGGAAGAGTATAGTACAATTTGGAGCAGCCAATTGTTTTAAAATACAAAAGATTGACGACACCCTCTTCAAAAGAATCTATGGAAAGTCCTATAAAACGAACTGTACCGTACCGAAAGAAGAATTACGCTATCTGAAGGTGCTCCATTATAACCTGAAAGGAGAAATATGCCTTGGCGAACTGGTCTGCAACAAAGCAATAAGCAATGATTTAATCGAAATATTCCAGGCTTTGTATAAAGCACGATATCCCATTGAACGAATGGTATTAATTGATGAATATAACGCAGAAGACAATCGGTCCATGGAAGCCAACAATTCCTCCTGCTTCAATTTCCGTCTTGTGCCGGGCACCCGGAAACTATCCAATCACAGTAAGGGGTTGGCAATAGATATCAACCCGCTTTATAATCCTTATGTCAAGACCAATAAGAACGGAAAAATCATTATATCTCCCGAAAAAGGGAAAAAATATGCCGACAGAAAACAATCCTTTCCTTACAAAATAGACAAGAATGATTTATGCTACAAGGAGTTCATTAAACACGGCTTCATTTGGGGAGGTGCCTGGAAGAGTTTGAAAGACTACCAGCACTTTGAAAAAGTACGTCAGTAACTCTAAAAGGAAATGGATGAAAGAATTTTCAAAAAAGAACTAAGTCTTTTCCCCAAAAGGCCATGGAGTTTTTAAAAAAGCTCTTGTTCTTTTTAAAGAACGTCCTTATCTTTTTGGAGGTGCCTGATTTCACGTTAGTATGTATAACCC
>ERZ1504715.785-NODE-785-length-8649-cov-3.178962_pt1 | contig 8649 bp, 3 predicted proteins | sample MGYA00572388_ERZ1504715 | MGnify/ENA primary metagenome ERZ1504715 (study PRJEB39906, sample SAMEA3182114) | gut metagenome | biome: human; feature: gut; material: Stool; isolation source: human stools | place: Canada | collected 2013-06-10 ... | reverse complement strand
AGTGTGCGCTGAATACAAAGTACCCCAACAGGACCTAAGGGCGCAGAAACCACTACGCCAACTATAAGTCCTTTCACCAGCAAATCGAGTATGGTTACTTGTTCTATCCAATTCATGCTGCAAAGATGGTATTTTTTTGCGAAAGTACCTATATTTACACACAAATTTCTTTCATAGCCCGGCTCTTTTATGTAACTTTGCACCTTATTAATAGACTCTTGATATTACAACCTAGTTTTCAATTAACAAAACAACTATAAAAGTGCTATGATTCTATTTTTCAGAACACCCACTAAAAGTGTAATAGCAACAGAAGTCAATCATGAACTGGCTTCTGAAGATATTCAAAAACTGAGCTGGCTTTATGGAGAAGCCACTGTAGAAAACGAAGAAAACCTGAAAGGCTGCTTCATCGGACCGCGTCGGGAAATGATAACCCCTTGGAGTACAAATGCTGTAGAAATTACTCAGAACATGGGGTTGACAGGTATACAACGCATTGAAGAATATTTCCCTGTGAAAGATGAAAATGCCGAATACGACCCCATGCTACAACGCATGTATAAAGGATTGAACCAGGAAATTTTCACTGTTAACATTAAACCTCAACCGATTGTTTACATTGAGAATCTGGAAGAATATAATGAAAAAGAAGGTCTTGCACTTTCTCGTGAAGAAATGGACTACCTGCTGAAAGTCGAAAAAGACCTGGGACGTAAATTAACTGACTCTGAAGTATTCGGCTTTGCACAGATTAATTCGGAACACTGCCGCCATAAAATCTTCGGCGGAACATTCATCATTGATGGTGAAGAGATGGAATCATCTTTATTTCAGATGATTAAAAAAACGACTGCCGAAAATCCCAATAAAATTATTTCTGCTTATAAAGATAATGTGGCTTTTGCAGAAGGCCCGGTTGTGGAACAATTCTCTCCGGCCGACCACTCCACTTCCGACTATTTCATTATCAAAGATATCAAAACAGTCATCTCGCTAAAAGCTGAAACACATAACTTCCCCACTACCGTAGAGCCGTTCAACGGTGCATCAACCGGTACCGGAGGTGAAATCCGCGACCGCATGGGTGGCGGTAAAGGTTCATGGCCCATTGCAGGTACAGCTGTCTATATGACTTCTTATCCACGCACTGAAGAAGGACGTGAATGGGAAGATATCTTGCCGGTACGCCAATGGTTATACCAGACTCCCGAACAAATTTTAATTAAAGCTTCCAACGGTGCTTCCGATTTTGGTAACAAATTCGGTCAGCCGCTGATTTGTGGTTCTGTATTGACCTTCGAGCATCAGGAGAACGGTGAAAAGTATGCATACGACAAAGTTATCATGCTGGCCGGTGGCGTGGGTTACGGTACTCAACGCGACTGCCTGAAAGGTCACCCCGAAACAGGAAACAAAATTGTTGTTATGGGTGGTGACAACTATCGAATCGGTTTGGGTGGCGGTTCTGTTTCCTCTGTTGAAACAGGTCGATACTCATCGGGAATCGAACTCAATGCAGTTCAACGTGCCAATGCAGAAATGCAGAAACGTGCTTATAATGTAGTTCGTGCCTTGTGTGAAGAAGAAAACAATCCGATTGTTTCTATCCACGACCACGGTTCGGCAGGTCACGTAAACTGTTTGTCTGAGCTAGTAGAAGAAAACGGCGGATTAATCCACATGGACAAACTGCCTATCGGTGACAAAACACTGTCTGCCAAAGAGATTATTGCCAATGAGTCTCAAGAACGTATGGGGTTGCTGATTGATGAATCGGCTATTGAACACGTACAAAAGATAGCCGACCGCGAACGTGCCCCAATGTATACTGTAGGTGAAACTACCGGTGATGCCCGTTTTGCTTTTGAACAAGCTGATGGTGTCCGCCCATTTGATTTGGCAGTAGATCAAATGTTCGGTTCTTCTCCGAAAACTTATATGGTGGACAAGACTGTAGAACGCCATTATGAAAACGTAACTTACGAAACTTCAAAATTAAACGAATATATCCGCCGCGTACTTCAACTGGAAGCTGTTGCCTGCAAGGATTGGTTAACCAACAAAGTAGACCGTTCCGTAACAGGTAAGATTGCCCGCCAGCAATGTCAGGGCGAAATCCAGCTACCGTTGAGCGACTGTGGTGTCGTTGCCCTTGACTATCGAGGCGAAAAAGGTATTGCCACTTCTTTGGGACATGCTCCGCAAGCTGCCTTGGCTAATCCGGCTGCAGGTTCTGTATTGTCGGTAGCCGAAGCGTTGACCAATCTTGTTTGGGCTCCAATGGCAGAAGGAATGGACAGCATCTCCCTGTCTGCCAACTGGATGTGGCCATGCCGTGCACAGGAAGGTGAAGATGCCCGTCTTTATACGGCTGTCAAGGCGCTGTCTGACTTCTGCTGCGCACTGCAAATCAATGTGCCGACCGGTAAGGATTCCCTGTCTATGACTCAAAAATATCCAAACGGAGAAAAGATCATCAGCCCGGGAACAGTTATCGTTTCAGCCGGCGGAGAAGTATCCGATGTAAAGAAAGTCGTTTCTCCTGTATTGGTAAATGATGCCAAGAGTACCATTTATCATATCGACTTCAGTTTTGACAAGTTGCGTTTAGGTGGTTCTGCTTTCGCACAGTCATTAAATAAAATAGGAGATGATGTCCCGACAGTTCAAAATCCCGAATATTTCCGCGATGCTTTCCTTGCCATACAAGAACTTATCAACAAGGGCCTGATTATGGCAGGTCATGATATCTCAGCCGGTGGTCTCATTACTACACTGCTCGAAATGTGCTTCTCAAACATGGAAGGTGGTATGGAAATCAACCTTAATAAAATAAAGGAAAACGATATCATCAAAATTCTGTTTGCCGAAAATCCGGGTATCGTCATTCAGGTGAAAGATAAAGACAAAGCCGAAGTCAAGAAGATATTGGAAGATGCCGGAATCGGCTACGTGAAATTGGGTACCCCCACAGACGAACGCCATATTCTAGTAACCAAAGAAGATGCCACTTACCAATTCGGTATTGACTATCTGCGTGATGTTTGGTATTCTACTTCTTATTTGCTTGACCGCAAACAAAGCATGAACGGTTGCGCCAAGAAACGTTTTGAAAATTACAAAGAGCAACCATTGGAGTTTGTATTCGATAAATCATTCACCGGGAAGTTCTCACAATATGGAATCACTCCCGAACGTCGTACACCGACCGGCATTAAGGCTGCCATCATTCGTGAAAAAGGCACCAATGGTGAACGCGAAATGGCATATATGCTTTACCTGGCAGGCTTCGATGTGAAAGATGTCACTATGACCGACCTGATAAGCGGACGCGAAACATTAGAAGACATTAATATGATTGTATTCTGTGGAGGATTCTCCAATTCCGATGTTCTGGGTTCTGCCAAAGGATGGGCAGGTGCATTCTTATTCAATCCGAAAGCCAAAGCAGCACTGGATAATTTCTACGCACGCAAAGACACCCTGTCACTGGGAGTATGTAACGGTTGCCAATTGATGATTGAATTGGGACTGATTAATCCTGAGCATAACAAGAAAGCCAAAATGCTGCATAACGACTCACACAAGTTTGAATCTAAGTTTGTCGGTGTAACAGTTCCGATGAACAGAAGTGTTATGCTCGGCTCATTAAGCGGCAGCAAATTAGGTATTTGGGTGGCACACGGAGAAGGCAAATTCTCATTACCATACGAAGAAGATAAGTATAATGTAGTATTGAAATACTCATACGATGAATATCCCGGTAATCCGAACGGTTCAGACTACAGCGTAGCCGGATTAGCAAGTTCAGACGGACGTCACTTGGCAATGATGCCTCACTTAGAACGCTCTTGTTTCCCGTGGCAAAATGCTTACTATCCTTCTGACAGAATAAACAAAGACCAAGTAACACCATGGATTGAAGCATTTGTCAACGCAAGAAAATGGGTTGAAATGAACAAATGATAAAACGATTTGTTATATTTACTAAAAAAGCGGTATATCATACTGATTGCCGCTTTTTTTACATATAATAGATTTTGAAATGACAAGAAAATTTGCGAGCTTTGTAAGGTTTTCGCGTCTAAATACCATTATGAAAAGGACTCTTTTACTTATATACTTTACAATTATTTTTATAACTTCTGTCTCTGCCCAACTTTACCAGTATCTAGATACTAACGATGGCTTGAGCAGTCGTAGAGTCCTGTCCATACAAAAAGACAATAAAGGATATATGTGGTTCCTCACCCATGAAGGAATCGACAGGTACAATGGCAAGCAATATGTTCATTACAGCTTATCAGCAGACGGTCAACCTAATATGAAATCTTTTCCCAACCTGAATACTTTGGAAATAGATACAGCCGGCGTAATTTGGGAAATAGGAAAAAACGGATATATTTTTAAGTACAATTCACTACAAGACAAATACGAGCTGGCCTATAATTTTGCCAGCAAAGACAAAAGCAACAGTGGGCTTCCACTCATCAGCACTTATTTGGACAGCAAAAACAATATTTGGCTTTGTACCAAAGACAAACAATACATTTTTGATATCGACCAGGAAAAACTGATTCGCCTGACCAGTTCTATTCAGGAAGAGATTACCTGCATTACAGAAGCCGGAAATAACCAATACTTTTTAGGAACAAATCATAATATATTTTGCGTTGAACTAATTGATAAGCATCAACTACAGATACAAAAACATCCCCAATTGGACCAATTCCAAATTGTTACTTATCTGTATTTTCACAAAAGCACTCAGACTCTTATTATAGGAACACTGAGAGACGGTATATATCTATATAACATCAATACTCAACAACTAATGGATGTTCCCACAAAGTTGTTGGACATTACAGTCAATACAATCATAGCCAACCCCAAGAAAATAGACGAAGTCCTGATAGCCACTAATGGAGCAGGTGTTTACAAACTCAATTTATTCACTCGCGAATTATCCCCTTTTCTGATTGCCGATCACAATCATTCAAACAAAATGAATGGGAATATTGTGAATGATATATTCATTGATAAAGATGACAAATTATGGATGGCCATTTATCCTGTCGGAATTACCTTATTCTCGAATAAATATCCGGGCTATAAATGGATACAACATTCTTATGACAATCCAAATTCACTAATAGACAATCAAGTGAACTCTATTTTAGAGGATTCGGAAGGTGATATGGAAGTGCCTTCTTTCCACTTATCAGAACGACACACAAAATCAGAACCATGTCTTTATTTCCATGTGCGAAACAGCCCCCGGCACCATATTGGTAGGAGGATATATGTCGGGAATGTATCAAATCAACAAGAAAGACATGGTGCCTAAATATTTTTCTCATCAATCCACTCTAGGATGGACCAATATCCGCCCTGATAAATACATACGTTGCATCTACAAGGACAATGATGGAATCATTTGGGCAGGTGGCTATTATAACCTGAAAAGTTATAATATACAAACAAAAGAAATTCAGTGCTACGGTATGGATTTTCCGGTTACCTGTATTAAGAACAAGGACCAATACAACCTGTGGATAGGTACCATCAATGGGCTATACCAATTCAATAAACGAAACCAAACACTGAAACCGGTCAATCTGGATTCTGAAATTGGATGTATCAATACGATTTATCAAGATACTGTTGCCCATATTACCTATATCGGTACTCATGGTTCGGGCATGTGGGTATATAATAATAACACTGACAAAGTCGTACGTTATCATATAAAAAACTCAGCGTTGATTTCCAATAATATCTATTGCATTTTGCCGGCTTCGGAAACGGATCTGGTTATCAGTACCGAAAATGAATTAACTCGTTTCAAAGTAAAAGAAAGAATATTCTCCAATTGGACAAAAGAACAAGGATTGATGGCTGTGAACTTCAATCCCTCATCGGGCATACACACCCGATCAGGATATTTTATATTCGGAACAGGAAACGGAGCCATTGAAATAGCAGACACCGTAAGTCTGCCCAATCGTTTCAAGTCTAAAATGATATTCAGTGATTTCAGCATCTTATATCAAAAGGTTTTCCCCGGTGAAAAGAATTCCCCTTTAACCCAAGATATAGACGATACAGAACACATCACTTTGGATTATAATCAAAATATATTCTCGTTAAATGTATCTTCCATTAATTACGACAATCCGTCTAATATTCTATACACTTGGAAATTAGAAGGATTTTACGATGAATGGACAAGTCCCACAGCAGATAATCTGATACGTTATACCAACATCAATCCCGGGCATTATAAACTGAGGGTGAGAGCCATTCTGATGGATGACGAGCATGTATTGGAAGAAAGAGCTATAAAAATAACCATAACTCCCCCTTTTTGGGCAACTTTTTGGGCCGGAATCATTTATCTTATTATCATAATATTAATTACAGTAAGTATTTTACGTTTCTTATGGTTAAGGAAAGACAGGAACAATTCTAAAGAGAAAATCCAATTCTTTATCAACACCGCCCATGACATACGTACGCCGCTGACCTTGATAAAGGCTCCGTTGGGAGAAATTCTGAAGAATGAACAACTGACAGAACAAGGGAAAATTAATATCAACCTTGCTATTCAGAATACAGACAATTTATCTGATTTGGCAAGTAATCTGATTAATTTCGAAAAAGAGGAACTTTATACGCCCAACGTTTATGTATCCAGATACGAATTAAATTCATATATTAAGTCTTACATTGAGCAATTCAAGCTATACGCAGAGAAAAAACAAATTGAAATTCATTTTGAATCCAATTTTACTTCTCAAGAAGTATGGTTGGATAGAAACAAGATGGACTCCATCATCAGAAACCTGATGACTAATGCACTGAAATACACTCAACAAGGAGGAAGTATCAAAATTCAGACTTCCAAAAGTAAAAGCCATTGGTTTCTGTTCATCACAGATACCGGAATCGGAATTTCATCCAATGACCAGAAAAAAATGTTCAAGGAACTGTTCAGAGGGAAAAATGCCACTAATTTACAAATTACCGGCAGCGGTATCGGCATGATGCTTACTTACAAGCTCATCAAGAACCACTGTGGAAAAATTAGTATGAGCAGCATAGAGAATATGGGTACTACCTTTAAACTATCATTCCCTATAAAAAGCAGAAAATATAATAACAAACTCTTCCCCAAAGCTGATGTCATCGATCCGCTTCCTATCGTGAGAGAAGAAAACAAAGAGGAGGTCACCATTCCCCCTATTCCGCAACTTAAACAGGCAGATAAAGAAGCTCCTTATATTCTGGTAGCCGAAGACAATGTGGAGTTACGTACTTTCTTATTACAGATATTATCCGATGAATATCAAGTAACAGGAGTCAGCAACGGACAAGAAGTGATTAATTCTATCAAAACCAAACAGCCCGACCTCATTCTTTCAGACATTATGATGCCGGAACTGAATGGAGAACAAATGTGCCGTATTGTGAAAAATGATGTAGAAACAAGTCATATTCCTGTCATTCTGCTAACTGCATTGAATGATAAAGAAAGTATTATCAAAGGATTACAGAGCAAAGCAGACAGATACATCATTAAACCGTTTGATGTCGGCGTCTTAAAAGCCAACATAACCAACGTACTTGCTATCAGGGAGCTTATACGCAAACGTTACAGTCAATTCCAGTTCACCACGGAAGAGGAAAATGTGCCTCACCCACCATTGGACTTAGATCAGGAATTTATTATAAAAGTAACCGAAACCATTAAAAAAAATCTGAGCAAAGAACTAAATGTAGACACTTTATGTGCTGCTTTCAATATGAGTAGAAGTAGTTTTTATAATAAAATAAAAGCATTAACAAATTATTCACCCAGCGAGTTTATCCGTAAAGTGCGTATGAATGAAGCTGCCATACTATTGAAAAGCAAGAAATACACGGTATCCGAAGTTTCAGATATGCTGGGCTTTGGCGACCCGAAATATTTTACAGATAGCTTTAAGAAATACTTTGATGTACCGCCAAGCGTTTATATGAAACAAAATTAAGACATGAATTTCTATTTAAAATCATTCGCCATCTTTTTAAAGATTGGCCTGTTTACCATCGGAGGAGGTTATGCAATGGTTCCACTCATACAAGATGAAATAGTGGAGAAAAGAAAATGGATTGATAAAGAAGACTTTATCGACTTATTGGCACTTACTCAGTCTGTTCCAGGCATATTTGCCGTAAACATAGCTATCTTTATAGGATATAAGTTACGCAAATTCAAAGGAGCTCTAGCCATGGCGCTCGGAACCATACTTCCCTCCTTCTTCATTATTTTAGCCATAGCCTTGTTTTTCCAACAATTCAAGAATTATGAAGTAGTAGAAAATATATTCAAAGGAATCCGCCCGGCAGTGGTCGCATTGATTGCCGCTCCTACTTTCTCAATGGCAACATCAGCAAAGATAAACCGCTATACAATATGGATACCTATAGTATCGGCACTTCTTATCTGGTTATTGGGTATATCCCCTGTGTATATTATCATCATTGCCGGAGTAGGAGGCTTTTTCTATGGTAAGTACAAACATAAACATGCATCAAAATGATATTCCTTTATTTATTCTACACATTCTTTAAGATAGGTCTCTTCGGCTTTGGAGGCGGTTA
>ERZ1504715.769-NODE-769-length-8773-cov-3.314292_pt1 | contig 8773 bp, 6 predicted proteins | sample MGYA00572388_ERZ1504715 | MGnify/ENA primary metagenome ERZ1504715 (study PRJEB39906, sample SAMEA3182114) | gut metagenome | biome: human; feature: gut; material: Stool; isolation source: human stools | place: Canada | collected 2013-06-10 ... | reverse complement strand
CGGTGTCGCAAACACGTTTCGTCGATCGAGCGGGGCGCCTCCTGCAAACGTTTGTGCATGTATTTCCGCTGGATGGTGCGGCACGACGACCGGGGCGTGGATTTCGGTCTGTGGCGCACGATTCCGCCCTCGGCGCTCTATCTGCCGCTCGACCTGCATACCGGCAACATGGGCCGTGCGCTGGGGCTGCTCGCGCGGCGGCAGAACGACTGGCGGGCCGTGGAGGAGATCACCGCGGCGCTGCGCACGTTCGACGCCGACGACCCCGTGCGGTACGACTTCGCGCTGTTCGGCGCGGGGATCGACGGATTTCTGAAATGAGGATATGTTTCGTTTCAAACGATTTACGATAGAACAGGACGCCTGCCCGATGAAGGTAGGCACCGACGGCGTGCTGCTGGGGGCGTGGGTCGCGCTCGGCGCCGCCGACCGGCTGCTGCTGGACGTGGGCACGGGCACGGGCGTGATCGCCCTGATGCTGGCGCAGCGGTCGCCTGCGGCCGGCGTCACGGCGCTCGACATCGATGCGGCCTGCGCGGAGCAGGCGCGGGCGAACGCCGACCGTTCGCCGTGGGGCGGGCGTGTGACGACGTGTTGCGCGCCGGTGCAGGAGTACCGGCCGGAGGAGCCGTTCGATCTGGTGGTCTCCAATCCGCCTTATTACGACCGTTCGCTGCTGCCGCCCGACGCGGGGCGCACCACGGCACGCCATACCGTCGCGCTCACGCACGGCGAGCTGATCGCCGCCGCCTGCCGGCTGCTTGCGCCCGAGGGGCGTCTGGCGGTCATCCTGCCGGCGGTCGAGGCGCAGCGGTTCCGCGAGCAGGCGCGCGGCCGGCTGGCGCTGCGGCGGCTGACCGAGGTGTGGTCGACACCTCGCAGCGGGGTGAAGCGCTGCCTGATGGAGTTCGTCCGCGGCGATGCGGCGGAGTTCCGCACCGACCGGCTGGTGATCGAGGAGGCGCCCGGCCGCTTCACGGAGGAGTACCGGCGGCTGACGGGGGATTTCTACCTCAAATTTTGATCGGGGCGGGAAAATGGTTATATTTGTGAATCGACAAATTGAATTGGTTATGAAAACACTTGTTTCGCTGCTGTGCTGCACCGCGCTCACCGTGGGAAGCGCCTCGGCGCAGAGTTATCGCGTGGCCCGTGCGGGGGCTTTCGAGGAGAACGGCCGTGTCGAGGTGGGTATTCCGACCTCGCCGCTGGCGGTCGATCTGACCGTCGAGAAGGAGGTCGTCACCGTGGGGCCCTACGCCCGTTACGCACAAAAATTCCTGGGTGTGCGCGGCGCGCTGAGCGACAAGACGCTCTATTCGGTCAAGGCGGCGCGCGTAGCGCTGCTCGACCGCGACGCGACGACGGCCTCCGAAGTTCCCGCCGGCGAGGTGCGCGCCACCTCCTATCTGGGCGATGCCGAGACCTTCTCGCGGGTTCCCTTCGATAAGCGTTCGCTCGTGGACGAGTCGCTCGAAACGGCGGCACGCAATGCCGCCAACACGCTCTTCGCAATTCGCCGTCACCGCATGGAGTTGATTACCAGCGAGGCGGGAGAGCATGTCTTCGGCGCCGGCCTGCAAGCCGCATTGGCGGAGCTGGACCGGCAGGAGCAGGCCTATACCGAATTGTTCCTCGGCAAGCGGGTGACGACGACCTCCGTCGAACGGATCACCGTCGTGCCCGATGCCGGCAAGCAGAAATACATCCTCTGCCGCTTTTCGCCCGATCGGGGGCTGCTGCCCGGCAACGACCTGACGGGCGACGTGGTGCTGTTGCAGCTCGACAAGGAGAGCGACGGTTCGTTCACCCTTACGCCCGCTTCGCCCAAGGCGGCGCGCACGGCGACCTACCGCGTGGCGGCCGACGTGGTCTGCACGGTCTATTGCGGGACGGAGGAGCTGACGCGCGCTACGCTGCCGCTCTTCGAATTCGGCCGCGACGTGGAACTGGCGCTTCCGTCCAAGAAATGACGAACCATACGGCACGCATGGCGGCGCTGCTCGGCGAGCTGCGCCGCGAGATGAACGGCGCGGTGGCCGAGTCGATGCAGCGCGGCGAGGGCGGCTACGGCCTCAACTACGGCGTCAGTATCCCTGCGATCCGCGCGATCGCCGGTCGGGTAGGGACGGATCATGCGTTCGCGCGATTCCTTTACCGGCAGGATGTCCGCGAACTGCGGATGGCTGCGCTGACGATCGCCGATCCCGTTTCGGTGACGCCGGACAATGTCGACGAGTGGTTCGTCGGGCGGATGCCGGAGGAGTTGATCGAAGAGCTGGCGCTGCGTTTGCTGAGCCGCTGCGGCCGTCCCGTACTGGATACGCTGTGCGGGCGATGGCTGCGGGCTGGAAGCGGTGCCGAACGCTATGCGGCGCTGATGGCGCTGGCGCGTGCGCGGGTGCAGGAGTTCGACGCGGCGGCGGTCGTCGAGGCCGTGCCCGATGCGGTGGCCGCCTGTCCCGACGATCTGCGACTGGCGCGCGGTGCGGCGGCATTCGTTCAGTCGGCGTCGGCCCGTATCGCACCGGAGCGGCTCGCACGGATGATCGAGCGGCTTCCCGACTCGCGCGGCGGTGCCTATCTGCGCGACGAGCTGGCGTGGATGATTCTTTGACGGGATGGCCGCACTACCGTGCGGGGAGGGCCGAAATACAGGGGGCAGAACGAAGTTCGTTCCGCCCCTCGCTTCGTTCGTGCGTTACTCCTCCGCGCCGGAGGAGCGGAATGCCATCGGCGAGAGACCGACGTATTGCTTGAAATAGCGGCCGAAGAAGGACTGGTTGGAGAATCCCAGCGTTTCGGCGATCTCCTTGATGCTCGGATCGGGATCGGAGAGCAGCTTCTTCGCCTCGGCGATAATGAACATCATGATCCATTGCAGGGCGTTGCGGCCCGATTTTTCCCGGACGATCGTGGAGAAATAGCGCGGGGTGAGGCACTGCTCCGCGGCGTAGAACGAAACGCTGTGGTGCGTGCGGAAATTCTGGGAGAGCGAGAAGATGAAACTCTGGAAAATCCGGTCCTTGCGATCCTGTTTGAGCGGCTGGATCGGATGGTTGAAAAAGTAGGCCTCGGCGATTTCGCAGCAGAGCGCCTTGCCGAGCGACGAGAGCAGTTGGTTGTAGATGAGACGGTTATTCTCATTCGTGCTGCGAGAGCCCTGTGACCGTTCGCGGCGCCAGATCAGTTCGATCAGTTCTTCGATGCGCCGGCGCTGCTCGTCGTTGAGCGAGATGCAGGGATTTTCCCGCATGTAGAGGTGGTTCTGCGTGTTGGAGATCGAGTTGGCCAGCGTGAAGACGAAATCGAAGTCCGCCACGCCCACCGTGCCGTGCAGATCGTCGCTGAGCATACGGATATAGGTCTTGGAGAGGGGCGGGTAGATATAGATGTCGCCCCGGTGAATTTCGAAAGCGCGGTTGCCCAACACCAGGCTCATCTCTCCCTGGGTGCAGTAGAAAAATCCGCTTTTGGCGAGTTGAACGACCGGCCCCAGTGCTTCGACAGTCTGCTTGTCGGCATGGAACAATCCGATGGAAGGAGTAACAGGTGTGTCCATTTTTGTTTCAATTTCGTGCAAAATAACGAATAATCCGGTTCATATCGACCGATTTTTTGCTTATTTTTACGAAAATCGTACGGATCGGACAATGCTGCATCCATATCATTCTTTTCGATGGATGCGCGCTTCGGTACATTTGCATCAAATTCAGTGAGGTATGAAAAGACGAAATCAATTCATGGGGATGGTCTGCCTGCTCGCCTGTTGTTGCGGCTGTTCGGGCCGGCCGGAGGGTGCGGTGCGGCTGCCTATCGTACGCATCGATACCGTGGGTGTCTACGGTACGCCGCGGACGGTGCAGTTTCCCGGCTGCGTCAGGGCGGCGCAGGAGGTCAATGCGGCGTTCAAGGTCGGCGGGACGCTCCGAACGATTTTCGCCGAAGAGGGGGAGTTCGTCCGGCGCGGGGCGCCGCTCGCGGCGCTCGATGCTCGCGATTACCGGCTTCAAGCCGAAGCCGCCGAGGCCGAGTACAAGCGCGTCAAGGCCGAAGCGGAGCGCGTAATGGCGCTCTATGCCGACGGAGCAGCTACGCCCGACGCCTACGACAAGGCGCGTTACGGACTGCAACAGATCACGGCCAAATACGAAAACAGTCGGAACCAGCTCGCCGATACCGAGATCCGTATGCCTTTCGACGGGTATGTGCAGAAACGGCTGTTCGACCCTTCGACCGTCGTCGGGGCAGGAATGCCCGTGCTGACCGTCGTGTCGGCGGAGGCTCCCGAAATCGAGATCAATATCCCCGGCTCGGAGTATGTCCGCCGCAGCGAATTCGACGGCTTCGAGGCGGCCTTCGACTTCTGGCCCGGCAAGCGGATTCCGCTGCGGCTGCGGAGCATCAGCCCGAAGGCCAACGCCAACCAGCTCTATACGCTGCGGCTGGGCGTTCCGGCCGATTTGCGGCCGCTCCCGTCGCCGGGTATGAATACGATGGTGACCATCGTATGCCGGCCTTCGGGGGCTGCGCAGGTGGCCGTGCCGGCCGTCGCGCTCTTCGACGACGGCGACCGGACGTGCGTCTGGATCTGCCGGGAGGACAGTACGGTCGTGAGCCGCGAGGTACGGGTCGAGCGGTTGCAGACCGGCGGCGAAGCGGTCGTCGGAGCGGGACTTGCGGCCGGCGAGCGGATCGTCACGTCGGGCGTGCACCGGCTGCGTGAAGGCGAGAAGGTGGCGCCCCTGCCGGGTGTGACGAAAACAAACGTGGGAGGATTGTTATGATCGATTTCGGGAAATGGGCTTTCGCCAATCGGAAGCTCGTCTATTTCGTCGTCGCCGTCCTTCTGGTCGGCGGCATCCTTTCGGCCTATGACATGTCGAAGCTCGAAGACCCCGAAATCAAGGTCAAGCTGGCGATGGTCATAGCGACGCGCCCCGGCGCTTCGGCGCATGAAATGGAGTTGGAGGTGACCGATCCGTTGGAGAAGAACATCCGCACCATGGGCGAGGTGGAGAGCGTGACCAGCTCGTCGTTCAACGATCTGGCGATTTTGGAGGTGGAGTTGAAAAGCACGGTGCGCGACGCCGACGTCGAACAGTGCTGGGACATGCTGCGCCGCAAGGCTTCCGACGTCCAGCGGCGATTGCCGTCGGGAACGTCGGTCGTCGTGCAGGACGACTTCGGACTGGTCTACGGAATGCTCTATGCGCTCACGGGCGACGGTCTTACGGAGCGGCAGCTGTCGGATTATGCCGGCCTGCTCAAACGCGAGCTGGGCGATCTGGACGGTGTGGCGCGTGTCGAGATCTACGGCGAACGCGAAGAGTGCATCGACATTTCGATCCTGCCCGAAAAGATGGCGATGCTCGGCGTCAGTCCGGCCGAGGCGCTGGCGACGCTCAACGGGCAGAACAACGTCTACTATGCCGGATATTACGACAACGGGCCCGACCGCATCCGCGTGGCCGTCGCCGACAAGTTCCGCGCCGTGAAGGAGATCGAGAGCATGGTCATCCAGGGGCACGAGGACGACCAGCTGCGGTTGTGCGACATCGCGCGCGTGGAGCACGGCTACGCCGAACCCGTGCGCAACGAGATGTCCTACGAGGGCCACATCGTCAAGGTCGGGGCCGAGGTGGAACGCTGTCTGGCCGAGTTGCAGGCCGAGCGCTTCCCTGCGGGAGTCGCCTGCCACAAGATTTTCTACCAGCCCGAGCGGGTCAAGGATGCGCTGGGGACGTTTCTGATAAACCTGATCGAGTCGGTGGTGATCGTCGTGGCCATTCTGATGCTTACGATGGGTTTCCGCAGCGGAATGATCATCGGCATCAGTCTGGTGGTGACCGTCGTGGGATCGTTCCTGATTCTGGGGATGGCCGACGGAACGATGCAGCGCGTGTCGCTGGCGGCGTTCATCCTGGCCATGGGAATGCTGGTCGACAATGCCATCGTGATCGTGGACGGCATCCTGATCGACCTGAAACTCGGGAAACCGCGCCGCGAGGCGATGACGGCCATCGGCCGGAAGACGGCGATGCCGCTGCTGGGCGCGACGCTGATCGCCATCCTTTCGTTCCTGCCGATCTTCCTCTCGCCCGATACGGCGGGTGTCTACGTGCGCGATCTGTTCATCGTGCTGGCCGTGTCGCTGCTGCTGAGCTGGGTGCTGGCGCTGGTGCATGTGCCGCTCATGGCCGACGCTTGGCTCGGTCAGCCTGCCGCTCCGGCCGGCGGCGCGACGCTCTACGACAGCGCCGTCTACCGCTGGCTGCGTGCGGCGCTCGGCTTCGGCCTGCGGCATCGCTGGTCGTCGATCGCCGTGGCGCTCGTGCTGGTGGGGCTGAGCGTCTGGGGCTACGGTTACATGCGTCAGGGCTTCTTCCCCGATATGGTCTACGACCAGCTCTATATGGAGTACAAACTGCCCGAGGGGACGAATTCGACCCGCGTGAAGGCCGATTTGGAGGAGATCCGCCGTTATTTGAAGAGCCGTCCGGAGATCCGCTCGGTGGCCGCTTCGATCGGCGGCACGCCGGCGCGCTACAATCTGGTGCGCAGCATCGCCACGCCGTCGCTTTCGTACGGCGAGCTGATTATCGATTTCGAGTCTCCGGAGGCGCTGGAACGCAATATCGACGACATCCAGCAGACGCTTTCGGATCGCTATCCCGATGCCTACGTCAAGTTGAAGCGCTACAACCTGATGTTCAAGAAGTACCCGATCGAGGTGCAGTTCACGGGGCCCGATCCGGCCGTGCTGCACCGGTTGGCCGACAGTGCGCGCTGCATCATGGAGCGTACGCCCGAGGTGTGTCTGATCACGACCGACTGGGAGCCGCGCATTCCGGTGCTGAACATCGACTACGACCAGTCGGCCGCACGGCGCATGGGGTTGAGCCGGCAGGATATCGCCGTCTCGATGCTGTCGGCTGCGGGCGGTATTCCTGTCGGGGCTTTCTACGAGGGGACGCACAAGAATACGATCTATCTCAAATGTACGGAGGCCGACGGGAAGCCGGTCGACAACCTGGAAAACGTGCCGGTCTTCCCGATGATGCCCAATCTGGCGGGGTTGTTCGACGAGGAGCTGCTCCTCAAACTCAAATCGGGAGCGATCGACCGCAGCGAGTTGCTGGAATCCGTCCTGCATACCGTGCCGCTGAAACAGGTGAGCCGCGGCGTACAGGTCGAGTGGGAGGATCCCGTCGTTCCGCGCTACAACGGTCAGCGTGCCCAGCGGGTAATGTGCTCGCCTGCGCCCGGCATCGAGACCGAGGCGGCGCGGCTGGCTGTCGCCGAACGAATCGAGGCGATTCCGCTTCCGTCCGGATACGCACTGTCGTGGGAGGGTGAGAAGGGCGCCAGCGACGAGACGATGCGCTACCTTTTCAAGAACGTGCCGCTCGGCGTCGTGCTGATGATCGCCATCCTGATCCTGCTCTTCGGCGACTACCGCAAGCCGGCCGTTATTCTCTGCTGCATTCCGCTGCTGGGCATCGGCGTGGTGGGGGCGATGCTGCTTACGGGCAAGGTCTTCACCTTCTGCGCCATTGTCGGCGCACTGGGGCTCGTGGGCATGATGATGAAGAACTGCATCGTGCTCATGGACGAGATCGGCGCGCAGATCGCCGCCGGCGCCGATCCCGCCTCGGCGCTCGTTTCCAGTTCGGAAAGCCGTCTGCGGCCGGTGATGATGGCTTCACTCACGACCATTCTGGGCATGATTCCGCTGCTCGGCGACGCCATGTTCGGGTCGATGGCCGCGACGATCATGGGCGGACTGCTGTTCAGCACCTTCGCCACGCTCTTCTTCGTGCCGATTCTCTATGCGTTGTTCTTTAAAATCAGAATAGATCGATGAAACGTCTTCTTATCATACTCATGCTCGCGGGATTGCCTTGCGCACCCTTCGCGCAGACGCGGCTGACGCTTGATGCCTGCATCGAGCAGGCCGAGGCGAACAACAAGGCGCTGGCGGCGGCCGACCGGCAGTTGGCGGCGGCACAGTTCGACTTCCGCAGCGCACGGGCCAATTTCTTTCCTTCGTTCTCGGCGACGGGGACGGGGCTCTATTCGACGGCCGACGGCGGGCTGGACATCGCCGGCGGCGCGTTGCCCGTGCTGGGTGTCGACGGGATGCCCACGGGCGGTACGGCGCTCTTCCCCGGCCTGAACCTCGCCTACGAGGTGGGTTGGGTCTACGGCGGCGGCATAACGCTCGAACAGCCCCTCTACATGGGCGGCAAGGTGCGCACGGGTTATCGCATGGCGCGGATCGGCAGTGAAATGGCGGAGCAGAACCGGCGGTTGACCCGATCGGAGGTGATCGTCTCGACGTCGCGGGCCTACGCTTCGGTGATCCGTGCGCGTGAGATGCGGCAGGTGGCCGAACGTTACCATGCGCTGCTCACGGAGTTGCTGCGTTCGGTCGAGAGTGCACGCAAGCATGGCCTCAAACCGCAGAACGACGTGTTGAAGGTGCGGGTGAAACTCAACGAGAGCGAATTGAACCTGCGGCGGACGGAGAATGCGCTGCGGCTGGCGACGATGAATCTCTGCCACCTGATCGGCCGTCCGCTGACCGACCGGATCGAGGTGGCGGACGATCTGCCCGACCTGCCGTCGACGCCGGTGCCCGCCGCCGACCTTATGGCGCGTCCCGAATACCGGCTTCTCGACCGGAAGGCCGAGCTGGCGCGCGAACAGTTGCGCCTGGCGCGCAGCGAGCGGTTGCCGCAGGTGGGGCTGGTGGGCAATTACGGCTACC
>ERZ1504715.753-NODE-753-length-8916-cov-3.123462_pt1 | contig 8916 bp, 9 predicted proteins | sample MGYA00572388_ERZ1504715 | MGnify/ENA primary metagenome ERZ1504715 (study PRJEB39906, sample SAMEA3182114) | gut metagenome | biome: human; feature: gut; material: Stool; isolation source: human stools | place: Canada | collected 2013-06-10 ... | reverse complement strand
GTCATGCTCTAGATTGTGCTGATGTAAGATGAAAATGTGATAATTTGGACAAATAAATTCTGTTTTTCTTGCTTGTATTGTTTTTTTTTATAAGATTGCAACATCTTAAACTAATATGGGAAAAATAAATCCTCCTCATTTAAATTAAGGTGACTTTATAGATGAATTAATAGAGTATCTAGATTATTTTATTATGAGGAAAAATGAACATATATCATATTTAAATAATGAATATCCTTCTGTTAGGATAATGAATGTTTGTGGAAAAATATTTGTCTGCAATTGAAAAAATATATCATGTTATTAAATAGAGATGAGCTATATGAGAAACTAGAAACTGCTATACTTAATCTTCCAAAGAGAACTTTTTTAAATTATCGTGAACCATTAAATATTAGATTGTATGAAAAAGATTAAGACTTTAGAAAAAATTCGTTTGTCTGACAAGACAATAAAAAAATGAAGGAACAGGCTTCTTCCCTCCTTCATGCTTTTATGAGACAACAGGTCCAGAAGGATGACTTTTCCCTGATCCTAATATGAATTATGGCAGTGGTTCCCCACTTCCACCGAGTTGTACATGTGGGTGCTCTGGTTGTATTTGGGATGATGGTGGTACTGGCTTTTCTCTTGGCATGAATATGAATAAAATCGGATAAATTATGAAAAAGACATGGTTGATATGCTTGGTTCTGGCTTCGTTTGTATGTGGATGTCAGAGTAAGAAGGAAAGTAATGCTGTCCTTTTTGAGAAATTCTTAGATAAGAATGTTGCGTCATTCGCCAAGGTCATGGCAGAAAGCGGAGTCGATACAATACAGGCCAAAAAGTATTGCAGATGTGTGTTTACCCAGCTGTATGGCATTGACTCTACATTCTTCAAACTTCCTAACGATAGTATCAATAGCCTAATCGATAAACATAGTCTATTGATAGAAGAGAAATGTGGAAATCTGAAGAAATGATTATCACTATTATTCCGCTCTACAGTCGGAAATCGGTTTCTCTCGTCATCCTTTCATTATCCGTTGAAACGTCCTGTTGATGGGGGGGGGGGCCGGTAGTGAATAGGGACCCTACATTGTCCCCTCAGTCTCCTTTCAGCCTCCTTTCATTCGTAATACTTTTGGGGGCGTGACACAAATACTGAAGGCAGATTTGAAAGGACGTGATAAGCCTGGCTGAAAGGAGAATGAAAGGGTACCCTTGTATTCTTAACCATCTGATTATCTAAATGTTTTGATTAAAATGTAAGGATGAACGGAGAACGAGAATAACTGACTTGGTGAGGGGGGAGTGATGCAATCTACCCTTACACAAAAAGATGCCGAGCTTTGCTTAAAACCTCAAGGCCTTTTGGCAACGCGTATATACGCATCGGGTCACGCGTATATTCGCGTTGGGCTACACGTACGTACGCATCGGGTCACGCGTACGTACGCGTAAGCCTATACATATATATGGATATCCGATGGCGTGGCTATCCTTTCTGCACGACATTATGTAGTATTTGACATCTTTCTGCATTTATGAAATATAAGGAATCTATTGTTAACTTCTTAAATACTGTTCTCATGAAGACATTTTTAAATTATTTATTTGTGTTATGTCCGTCCATTGTCATATATGGGTGCAGTAATGACGACAAAGATATGGTAATTTGTCCATATCCTTCCTTTGAATGTGAAAATGCAAAAGGAGATTTGATATATGACACAGAAAATAAACAATAGGAAATTCATCTTGCGCCTGATGGTGAAACTCTTATTTCTTCAATAGAAGACCACGGCTCTCATGTTTGGGGACCGCTATCGACTCAATTGACCGTTACGGTCACGGGAAATGGAAATGGCAGCTTCTTCATGTTCGGTTTGAATTTTCTTCGCATAACTTCCATTACAAGAATTACCTGTATATTTCTCGCTACAGAATTCTTTTCATAGCCTAAATGGGCATCCATTTTACCTTCAAGCATTTTCTCCAATACCTGAGCATGTAGTTGCTTCAGGAAATTGCTTACATCGGCTTCTGTCTTAAACCGGCTAAGGAACTCCTTGCTTAATACCTCATCAGGCACTGCTTGATTCTTTGCTTTCATAATTTTCTTCATTTTGCAAATCTATAAAATAAAAAATACGGAACTCAAGCTGAATCCCGTATTTCACATTTACACAAAATATTTTATAGTGCCAAAAAAGGATTGAATACTAAAAAAGATCACTTTTTCAGCATCCTCGCTCATTACGACACACCTTCTTTATACCTCTATCTTGAAAAAAATTATCTCGGAGACATATTATTCTCCATACATACGTGCACGCATTTCCTTAATATGATCCGAAGTGATGTATTCATCATATTCCATCATCTTGTCGATAATACCGTTCGGAGTTAATTCAATGATACGGTTGGCAACCGTTTCGATAAATTCATGGTCATGAGAAGCGAACAATATATTTCCTTTATAACTCTTCAAGTTATTATTGAAAGCTTGAATAGACTCCAAGTCCAAGTGGTTGGTAGGTGTATCAAGAATCAGACAGTTGGCATTACGCAACTGCATACGGGCAATCATACAACGCATCTTCTCGCCTCCAGAAAGAACATTCACTTTTTTCAGCACTTCTTCACCCGAGAACAACATACGCCCTAAGAAACCTTTCATATAGACTTCGTTTCCTTCACCAAACTGACTTAACCAGTCTACCAGATTTAAATCGCATTCAAAAAAATCAGTATTATCCAACGGCAAATAAGCAGTGGTTATTGTTACTCCCCAGTCGAATTTACCGGCTTGCGGCTTACGGTTTCCATTAATGATTTCAAAAAGAGCAGTCATGGCACGAGGGTCACGGCTCAAGAATACAATCTTATCCCCTTTTTCAACATTAAAGTTCACGTCATTAAACAAGACCACTCCATCTTCTGTCTCGGCACGCAACCCCGACACTTCTAGAATTTGGTTTCCCGGTTCACGGTCGGGAGTAAAGATAATACCCGGATATTTACGAGAAGACGGTTTAATTTCTTCTACATTCGGTTTCTCCAACATCTTCTTGCGACTGGTAGTCTGTTTACTCTTTGCCACATTCGCACTAAAACGACGGATAAACTCTTCCAATTCCTTTTTCTTCTCTTCGGCTTTTGCCTTTTGGTTCTGCTGCTGACGAAGTGCCAACTGACTGGACTCGTACCAGAAACTATAATTACCGGCAAACATATTCACTTTGCCAAAGTCAATATCAACCGTATGTGTACAAACAGAGTCAAGGAAGTGACGGTCATGACTCACCACCAATACGGTATGCTCAAAGTTGGACAAATATTCTTCCAGCCATGTCACTGTGTCCATATCCAAATCATTGGTCGGCTCATCAAGCAACAAGTTATCCGGATTTCTTTACCACTCAAGTCACCCATCTTCATATAATGCTTGTCCTCCTTGATACCAAGTCCGCTCAACAGCATAGCCGCATCGCTTTCGGCATTCCAGCCATCCAATTCAGCAAATTTCTCTTCCAACTCAGATACCTTCAAACCATCCTCATCCGTAAAATCGGTCTTGGCATACAGTTCTTCGCGCTGCTTCATAATATCCCATAATACTGTATGCCCCATCATAACCGTGTCCATTACAGTATATTCATCAAATTTGAAGTGGTCCTGACTCAATACGGACAGGCGTTCCCCCGGCCCCAGTGTCACAGACCCTTTAGTCGGTTCCAGTTCACCTGAAATTGCTTTCAGAAAAGTAGATTTTCCGGCACCGTTTGCACCGATTACTCCATAAATATTGCCATTGGTGAACTTCATATTCACATCATTATACAATACTCTTTTACCAAATTGAATGGCTAAGTTTGAAACTGTAATCATCCTTATATACCTTAGTTTATATATTATTTCGATTTTTGAAAGTGCAAAGGTAGGCATTTTAATTCAGAAAAGTATGCCAGTGTGACATATTTTCCCTACTTTTGCAAAATATTTGAGACAGGGAAACAACTAGGCACGAAATTTGTTAGCAATAAATTAACCTAAAAACCCTGACTGATTATGAGTAAGAATAAGAAAAACAAAAAGTTTAATAAGAATATGAACCCAACAGAGAAAAACCAACCTCAGGATGAGGAAGTTTTGAAAAACCAAGAAAAGACAGAAGAAGCTGCTCTTGACGAAGAGACTCAGAAGGAAGCAGCAGAAGAGCTATCTGCTGAAGAAAAGGTAAATAAGGATTTGGCAGACGCTCAAAAGACCATAGAAGAACAACATGATAAGTATTTACGTCTTTCTGCCGAGTTCGATAATTACCGCAAGCGTACCATGAAGGAAAAAGCAGAGTTAATTAAAAACGGTGGTGAAAAAACAATCTCTGCCATCCTGCCTATTCTAGATGATTTGGAACGCGCTTTGAATATTTCAGAGACCTCGGACGATGTAAAAGCAATGCGCGAAGGTATCGAACTGATTTATAACAAATTCTTAAAGGTATTAAATCAGGAAGGACTTCAGAAGATAGAAACTGACGGCAAAGATTTTGATACCGATTACCATGAAGCCATTGCATTGGTTCCCGCACCATCTGAAGAACAAAAAGGAAAAATTCTGGACTGTGTTCAAACAGGCTATAAGCTGAATGATAAAGTAATCCGCCACGCCAAAGTTGTAGTGGCTCAATAAAATAGTATCATAAAACAACATGGCAAAAAGAGACTATTACGAAGTGCTGGAAGTGGACAAGACAGCCACTATTGATGTTATAAAGAAAGCATACCGCAAGAAAGCGATACAATATCATCCTGATAAAAATCCGGGAGATAAAGAAGCTGAAGAGAAATTCAAAGAAGCAGCCGAAGCATACGATGTGCTAAGCAATCCCGACAAACGTGCCCGCTACGACCAGTTCGGGCACGCCGGTATGAGTGGAGCTGCCGGTGGCGGTTTTGAAGGATTCGGACAAGGTATGTCTATGGACGATATTTTCTCTATGTTCGGCGATATATTCGGAGGACGTAGTGGAGGTTTCGGAGGATTCAGTGGTTTCGGTGGAGGCGGACGTGCCTCTCAACGCAAATTCCGTGGTTCGGACTTACGTGTTAAGGTCAAACTGAGCTTAAAAGAAATTTCTACGGGAGTAGAAAAAAAATTCAAACTGAAGAAATATGTAGCATGTGATCACTGCCACGGCTCAGGCGCCGAAGGTGAAGGAGGTACGGAAACTTGTCCTACATGTCATGGAACAGGTAGCGTGACACGTACTCAACAAAGTATCTTCGGTATGGTGCAATCACAAAGTGTATGCCCCCAATGTAACGGTGAAGGTAAAATCATCAAAAACAAATGCAAGGTTTGTTCGGGTGAAGGCATCGTATATGGCGAAGAAGTGGTGGAAGTTAAAATTCCTGCCGGAGTAGCCGAAGGTATGCAACTGACAGTAAACGGAAAAGGTAACGCCGGAAAGCACAACGGAGTACCGGGTGACTTACTTGTTGTCATTGAAGAAGAATCACATCCCGACCTGATTCGTGATGAAAATGATTTGATATACAACCTTCTATTGAGTATTCCTACAGCTGCATTGGGTGGAACTGTAGAAATTCCGACTATCGACAGTAAAGTAAAAGTAAAAATTGAAGCAGGAACTCAACCAGGCAAAGTGCTACGATTACGAGGTAAAGGATTGCCAAATGTAAACAGCTATGGATATAGTACAGGTACCGGCGATTTATTGGTTAATGTCAGTGTATACGTACCCGAAACACTGAACAAAGAAGAAAAGCAAATAATGGAGAAGATGCAGGAATCGGACAACTTCAAACCTAACCTGAGCATCAAGGAAAAGATATTCAAAAAGTTTAAAAACTTCTTTGATTAACTACCTCATAGCCGTTGTGCTATGACCAAAAAGTTACTTTCATCCACTATAGAGAAAATGTTTTCATCTTTACAGTGGATGAAAGTGTATTTTACCTCTTATATCTGCCCATTTTTATCATATACTATCACAACGGACAATAACTTTTACGATTATGACTTACGAAGAAACACTGGATTATTTATATAATAGTGCCCCCCTCTTCCAACACATAGGAAAGGATGCCTATAAAGAAGGATTGGAAAACACTTATCTTTTAGATGAATATTTCGAACATCCTCATCGCAAATTCCATACCATCCATATAGCCGGCACCAATGGAAAAGGTTCATGCTCACACACATTAGCAGCAATTCTACAATCTGCAGGATATAAAACAGGCCTCTATACATCTCCCCACCTAATTGATTTTCGTGAACGAATCCGCATCAACGGAACTCCGGTTTCTCAAAAGTTCGTAATTGACTTCGTTGAAAAGCACCGTACCTTCTTCGAACCGCTGCACCCCTCTTTCTTTGAGCTTACCACCGCTATGGCTTTCCATTATTTTGCTACTCAACAAGTGGATGTAGCCATTATTGAAGTGGGACTGGGCGGACGCTTGGACTGCACCAATATTATTCATCCCGATCTCTGTCTCATTACCAATATCAGCTTTGACCATATACAGTTTCTCGGTAATACGCTGGCAAAAATTGCCGGAGAAAAAGCCGGTATTATCAAAGAAAACACACCGATCATTATTGGTGAAACAACTCCCGAAACCAAACCTGTATTTATTGAACGTGCACAGAGTGTTCACGCCCCTATCCTATTTGCCGAAGAAGAACATCTCTTACAAAGTTCTTCTGTCAACGAAACCGGTGAACGAATTTATCAAACAACAGACTTCGCCGAACTAAAAGGAGAATTGGGAGGACTTTGCCAACTTAAAAACACCAACACACTGCTTTCTTCCATTCGCCAACTAAAAAAGATAGGCTACCACCTCACCGAAGAAAATGTGCGCGAAGGCTTTGCCCATGTTTCAAAACTGACAGGACTGATGGGACGTTGGCAGAAATTGGAAGAACACCCTGCATTGGTATGCGACACCGGACACAATGTAGGAGGCATTTCCTACATTGTGGAACAACTGAAACATCAAAAATATGACCGCCTGCACATTGTAATGGGCATGGTGAATGACAAAGACATCAGCGGAGTGCTTAGCATGATGCCCAAAGATGCCATCTATTATTTTACCCGTGCCGATGTAAAACGCGCCCTGCCGGAAAATGAGTTGCAAGCGTTAGCACAACAAGTCGGTTTGCAAGGTCAGAGTTACCCCAATGTTAAAGCAGCAGTTGAAGCAGCAAAACAACATTCTAGTGAAAAAGATTTTATTTTTGTCGGCGGAAGCAGCTTTATCGTAGCTGATTTATTAAAATTTCACGTTTAGCAAGTTCACTTTTCCACAAAAAGTTTGGGAATACCGAAGAAAATCTTTTTATTTGCAATAGTTTTGTACTTACTATAAAAAGATTTTCAATAATATGATAAACACATCAACTTCCGATGAGAATTTGTGCGGTCTGAAACGGACCGACTTTCAAAAAACAGTAGATGGGAAACAAACAGACCTTTTCATACTAAAGAATGAAAATGGAGTTGAAATAGCTGTCACTAACTACGGTGGTGCTGTCTTAGCTATAATGGCTCCCGATAAAAACGGCAAATTTGCTAATGTCATCCAAGGACATGATAGTATAGACCATGTAATCAACAGTCATGAACCTTTTTTGAGCACGTTAATAGGACGCTACGGTAATCGTATCGCAAACGGAAAATTTCTTTTAGATGGGCAGGAATACTCACTGACAATCAATAACGGACCAAACTCACTACACGGTGGACCAACCGGTTTCCACGCACGTGTTTGGGATGCCGAACAAGTAACTCCGCAAAGTTTGAAGCTACATTATTTATCGGCTGATGGCGAAGAAGGCTTTCCCGGAAATTTGGATGTAACAGTAGTTTATACACTGAGTAATCAAAATGAATTCATCATAACCTACTCAGCAGTAACAGATAAAACAACATTAGTCAATCTCACTCACCACGGTTTTTTCAGTCTTTCAGGTATTGCCAATCCTACAGCAAGCGTTGAAAACAACATCGTAACTATTAATGCAGACTTTTACACTCCAATGGATAATGTATCTATCCCCACCGGCGAGATAGCCAAAGTAGAAGGTACACCGATGGATTTTCGTACTCCTCATGCTGTGGGTAGCCGCATCAATGACAAATTTGAACAACTAGAGTTTGGTGCCGGCTATGATCATTGCTATGTACTCAATAAACGCGAACAAGGAACCCTTAGCTTTGCTGCTAAATGTGTTGAACCTGAAAGCGGACGCAGCATGGAGGTTTACACTACTGAACCGGGTGTCCAAGTATATACAGCCAATTGGCACAATGGCTTTGAAGGCGCTCACGGTGCCACTTTCCCTGCCAGAAGCGCTATCTGCTTTGAAGCCCAACATTTCCCTGATACTCCGAATAAAGGTCATTTCCCTTCTTGTGTATTAAAACCGGAAGAGGTATACCAACAGATAACCATCTACAAATTCGGCGTAGAAAAATAAGCAAAACAATTTTAAAATAAACATAAAGAACGATTTAACAATGGCTCAAAAAACAAAACAATGGGGTGCTATCATCATCATGATTGCCCTTTTTGCAATGATTGCCTTCGTGACCAACCTGTGTACACCCATGGCAACAATTATCAAAAACCAAGGACCAATTTCAAATGTGCTTGCACAGATTGGTAACTATGGTAACTTCATCGCTTACCTCGTAATGGGTATTCCCGCCGGTATGCTTATCTCTAAGTATGGCTATAAAAAAACCGCCCTTATCGGTCTTGTCGTAGGTAGTGTGGGTATCCTTATCCAGTGGATCAGCGGTCTGATGGATGTAGATAATAATCTTGGTCTTGTATTTGCTGTTTACCTGATTGGTGCTTTTATCGCCGGTCTGTGTATGTGTATCCT
>ERZ1504715.732-NODE-732-length-9132-cov-13.784510_pt1 | contig 9132 bp, 10 predicted proteins | sample MGYA00572388_ERZ1504715 | MGnify/ENA primary metagenome ERZ1504715 (study PRJEB39906, sample SAMEA3182114) | gut metagenome | biome: human; feature: gut; material: Stool; isolation source: human stools | place: Canada | collected 2013-06-10 ... | reverse complement strand
TCAAGATGGTGGACAGGCTCACGGGGAAACCGCTGCACCTCGACATCAGCGACCTGCCCATGAAAAAGGGCATCACCACTAACCGTAATAATACCCTATATTTTTGCCGTTTTTATATTGTTTGAATTTATATATAAATAGCTGATATTTAGAGATTGTTAGGAAAATGATTTGGCTTTTGATTTGCTATTTTTTCCGATAATCTCTATTTTTGTATGCAAATCGTATGTACAAAATAGACATATAACAATAAACAAGGCAGCCTATGTTCAAGTATTCAAAAGATGGCATATCCGTACTGTCGGTACTGGATGCACGCAGGGCGAAGAAAAGCGGTCTGTTCCCTGTCAAGATACAAGTGATACACAACCGCAAGCAGAAATATTATTCCACCGGAAAGGAATTGTCCAAAGAGGACTGGGAAATCCTTGCCGAAAGCAAGAGCCGCAGACTGATTGAGATACGGGCAAGCGTGGAAAACAGTTTCTCCATCATAAAAAGCCAAGTGGAAGCCCTTGCGGAACGTGGGGACTTCTGTTTCGATGCGCTCAGCATGAGGTTGGGCAGATGTACTGGTACAACCCTTAACACAGCCATACAGGGGAAAATAGACGCATTCAAACTCAACGGGCAGGTAAATTCCTATTATAACTATCGCAGCACGTTGAAAAGCATAGAACGGTTCGCAGGCGGCAGCGTGCCGTTCTCTGCGGTTTCTGCGGACTGGCTGTCACGCCTTGACAAGTTCCTGCGGAACGAGGGCAAGACCGTCACCACCATAAATTTCTATATGAAAGCCCTTAAATGCGTGGTGAATGACGCAAGGCGCAACGGGATTTTGAAAGAAGCCCAATACCCGTTCGGCAGGGGAAAGTACGAGATTCCGAGCGGCAACAGCCGAAAGTTAGCCTTGACGATGGAACAGATAAAAAAAGTCGTGACATACAAGGGCAGCAAGACCGTTGAAAAGTACCGGGACTTTTGGTTTTTCTCCTACCTGTGCAACGGAATCAATTTCAGGGATATGCTTTTCTTGCGGTATGGGAACATCGTGGACGGTGAAATCTGCTTTGTACGCTCCAAGACATCGCACACGTCCAACCATATACGGGAAATAAGGGCGGTGCTCACTCCCGAAATGCGGGATATTATAAAACGGTGGGGAAACCCGGACGAAGGGAATCCCGATACTTTCCTTTTCAAGTATGCCAAAGACACGGAGGACGAATTTGTCATTTCCAATATTGTCAGACGGGTAACGCACCGTTGCAACATCGCTTTGGCTAAAATAGCCCAAGCTGTCGGTGTCCCCCGTTTCACGACCTATTCCGCCCGGCATTCCTATGCGACGGTCTTAAAACGTAGCGGAACGAACATCGCTTACATATCCGAGAGTTTGGGGCATTCAAGCCTTGCCATCACGGAGAACTACCTCGCCAGTTTCGAGCAGGAGGAGCGGATAAGGAATGCGCAGTTATTAACCAAATTCGATTGAGCCATGCCGAACAAGAAAACCAAGACGGTGAAGATTAGACACCTTGAATGTTTCAGTGCCATTTACGGGGAACTGGCGCAGAATCCCGAATATGCAGGCTACGAAATAGAAGAAGCCGTACTGCAAGTAAAATCATATATTCCCCCCGCCGTCAAAGACGTGGACAAGGCGATAGAGAAAATAAGGTTCAGCCATGCCACCCGTAAATACAAGTACCCCGTATTCGAGGGCAGGGAACTGATAGACCAAAAGACATTGGCGAAAATGGCGGGCGTGAGCAGGCAGACCGTAGCCCGGTGGGAGGAACTCGGTTTCATATCCCGTTCGGACATAGGGCTGTCGGGAAGCAAATATTTCGTAATAAAAGAAGTCGTTTCCCAACTTGAAAGGTTAAAGGATGTAAAATAGCGGCATTCGCATAATCACTTAACATACATAGGACAAACGGTGTGTTGGAAGGACAAAAATCGCCAATACATCGTTTGTCCCTTTTTTATCTCGTTCCAATCTTGCCGGATGTCCTGCATTGTCCCAAGTTGTCCGGTCTGTGTCAAGTGATTAGTAATTGAATAATCGGTTTCTTTTATTCTTCCTTTGCGGCATCAACCGGTTGCAACGGCTATGACGGTAGCCAAGTAATAACTAAAAAAGGAAGAAAATATGACAAACATTATTTTGACAACGCCCGAAGAACTCCGGGCTATCGTGAGCGAAACCGTTTCCCAGTCATTGGCTGGATTCACCCAGCCGAGGAACGAACCCGACAACCTCACGCCCGATGTGGCGGTAGAGGTGCTGGAACGACACGGTTTTCTGATTTCAAAGGCACGGCTCTACAAGCTGACCGCCAAAAAGGAAGTGCCGTTCCGCAAATACGGGAACAAATTGCTTTTCTCACGGAAAGAGCTTCTCACGTGGGCGGAAAACCTTGCAAAAAGGGTAAACGACAAGGACGAGGCGGCACTCGCCATCGCCAAGAGCGCAAACCGGAAAATCCGTAATTATGGAAAATAAGAGGAAAGAAGAAGCCGGGCAGGATGTCACCATGCAGAAAGAGGATTTCGCAGCCCTTTGGAAAACCATTCATCTAAAAGTGACGGACACTTATGAAGTGCCGCCCGAAATACTTTGGGTGAACGGCTCTACCATTGGCACGCTGGGTAATTTCAGCGCATCCACGGGTAAAGCCAAGAGCAAAAAGACATTCAACATCTCCGCTATCGTTGCGGCAGCGTTGAAGAATGACGAGGTACTGAAGTATTCGGCATGCCTGCCACCGAACAAACGGAAAATCCTCTATGTAGATACCGAGCAGAGCAAATACCATTGCCATAAGGTAATGGAGCGTATTTTGCGGCTTGCAGGACTGCCTACCGACAAGGACAGGGAGGATTTTGTTTTCATCGTGCTAAGGGAGCAGACACCCGACAAGCGGAAGCAGATTATCGGCTATATGCTGGAAAATATGCCCGATGTGGGGTTGCTCATCATTGACGGAATCCGTGATTTGATGTACGACATCAACAGCCCCAGCGAATCGACAGACCTAATCAACCTCTTGATGCGCTGGTCAAGCGGATATAACCTGCATATCCATACCGTACTGCATTTGAACAAGGGGGATGACAACACAAGGGGGCATATCGGTACGGAGTTGAACAACAAGGCTGAAACCGTCCTGCAAATCACGAAAAGCCAGCAGGACGGTAACATAAGCGAGGTAAAGGCGATGCACATACGTGACCGGGAGTTTGACCCGTTCGCATTCCGTATCAACGACAGCGCATTGCCGGAAGCTGTGGACGGTTATGTATTCAAGCAGCCCAGCCAAGACAGGGGCTTTCCACTGGCAGAACTGACGGAGCAACAGCACAGGACAGCTTTGGAAAACGGTTTTGGCAAACAGGTCATATATGGTTACGAGAATGTCCTAAAGACCTTGAAACAGGGTTATGCAAGTATCGGCTACAAGCGTGGACGCAATATCCATGTGGATTTGAACAAGTTCCTTGTGAACAAGCGCATGATTGTGAAAGAGGGCAAGGGCTACCGCTATAATCCCGATTTCCATTATTAAAAGTCAGTTTGGTTTAGTCCGGGTGTATATATAAGAGGAACGGACTTACTATTTCCCTGTATCGGAACAAGCAGGTTTAGTATGGTACGGGTATATATATAACGAACTAAACAGGACTGGCGCATTTTTCAACTATTTTTTAATCCCCAAAAAAGAAAATGTTATGAACATCGAAGATGTAAAACAAATACCCATCGCAGACTATCTGCATAGTTTAGGTTACTCTCCTGTCAAGCAGCAGGGTAACGGCTTATGGTACAAATCACCGTTAAGGGAGGAACACGAACCGTCTTTCAAGGTGAACACTGACCGCAACCTTTGGTATGACTTTGGCGCAGGCAAGGGCGGCAACATCATCGCACTGGCAAAGGAACTCTATTGTTCCGACAGCTTGCCATACCTTTTAAACCGGATAGCGGAACAGACACCGCACATCCGTCCGGTCAGTTTTTCTTTTCCCCAGCGTAGGAAAGAACCGAGTTTCCAGCATTTGGAAGTCCGTGACCTTACCCATCCGGCATTGCTCCGTTACTTGCAGGGACGGGGTATCAATATCGAACTGGCAAAAAGAGAATGTAAGGAACTCCATTTTACCAATAACGGCAGACCGTTCTTCGCTATCGGTTTCCCGAACATGACAGGAGGTTATGAGGTGCGCAACTCTTTTTTCAAAGGCTGTATCGCCCCGAAAGACATCACCCATATACGGCAGCAGGGAGAGCCGAGAGAGAAATGTCTGGTGTTCGAGGGTTTCATGGACTACCTCTCTTTCCTTACGCTCCGCATGAGGAACTGTCCGACCATGCCCGACCTTGACAGGCAGGATTATGTCATTCTTAACTCTACCGCCAATGTGTCGAAAGCCCTTGACGTGATGTCCCCGTATGAACGCATCCACTGTATGCTTGACAATGACAAGGCTGGATATGAAGCGACACGGGATATCGAGTTGGAATACTCCTACCGTGTACGTGACTTCTCACACAATTACAGGGGATATTCGGACTTGAACGATTACCTGTGCGGCAGGAAGCAGGAACGGAAAAACGCAGCCAGCCAAGTGCAGGAAACGAAGCAGGAAACTGGACAACGTGCCGACCCAAGACAAAAGAGAGGCAGGGGCATTTAATCCGGCAGGACTACCAACGGCTGGCGGTTTATTTGGAGAGCAAGGTTATGTTTCGGTATACCGAAACCATCTTGCTTTGCTCACCGCAAAGGAAATCGCTCCCGTTGGTCGCAATTTCTAATATACCACCTAAAAGTAAAAAGACATGAAGAAGATACAGGACAAGCCGGGCGGTCGTCCGGCAAAAAAACGGACGGACAAGCAGAAAAAAGTAGTCAGTACGAAACTGACCGAGTTGCAGTATTACGCCATCAGAAAGCGAGCCGGGGAAGCCGGGTTACGTATCAGTGAGTATGTCCGGCAGGCGGTTGTTTCGGCAGAGGTCATCCCCCGGCTGAACAGGCAGGATGCGGACACCATCCGCAAGCTGGCAGGGGAAGCCAACAACATCAATCAGTTGGCGCACCGGGCGAATGCCGGAGGTTTCGCACTGGTTGCGGTGGAACTTTTGAAGCTCAAAGATAGGATTGTTGAAATCATAAACCATTTGTCGGATGATTGGAAAAATAAAAAAGGGAAGCGGTTTTAAGGGCTGTGTAAACTATGTGCTTGGCAAGGAGCAGGCGGTTTTGCTTCATGCGGACGGGGTTCTGACGGAAAGCCGGAGCGATATAATCCGCAGCTTCTGTATGCAGACCGGGATGAATCCCGACTTGAAAAAGCCGGTAGGACATATTGCGTTAAGCTATTCGGCAGTGGATGCACCTAAATTGACGGACGGGAAGATGATACAGCTTGCGCAGGAGTATATGCGTGAAATGAAAATCACCGATACGCAGTATATCATCGTGCGCCACCAAGACCGGGAACATCCACATGTGCATATCGTGTTCAACCGCATAGACAACAACGGCAAGAGCATTTCGGACAGGAACGACATGTACCGTAACGAACAGGTATGCAAGAAGCTGAAAGCCAAACACGGGCTTTATTTCGCCAAGGGGAAAGAGCAGGTGAAGCAGCACCGATTGAAAGAGCCGGACAAGTCGAAATACGAGATTTACACGGCTGTAAAGAATGAAATCGGCAAATCCCGTAACTGGCAGCAGTTACAGCAGCGGTTAGCGGAAATGGGTATTGCTATCCAGTTCAAGTATAAGGGACAGACAAGCGAGATACAGGGCATATCCATTTCCAAAGGCGAATACACGTTCAAGGGTTCGGAGATAGACCGCAGTTTCAGTTTTTCCAAACTGGATAAATGTTTCGGGGATGCAGGAATGAATGTTGCCGAAAGCCAACGGCAAACAACTTTCGCACCCGTTCGGGAGCAGGCACCTGCACCGAGCAAGGCTGACAGCCCGTTGATAACAGGTTCACTCGGTCTGTTTTCCGCTTCTTCTCCCCCAGTGGATGAAGAACCTAATTTTAATTTGAGAAAGAAGAAGAAAAAGAAAAAACAACTTAAATTGTAAAGACATGGAAGACAATTTGATTTTAGAGGGGCTTCTCTCTATGGTTACGGAACTGAAAGAGAAGCTGGAAGCACAGGTAACGCCAGCCAGCCGGGAGGAAACTCTCGAACGGCTGGGAACAATCGAACAAGCGTTGTCGGAACTGCACAGTAATTCGGCTGTTCCCGAAGAAAAGTTGCAGGTTATTCAAAGCCAACTTGACGACATAAGGAGCAGGATGCAAGGTCAGCAGAAGAACATAGAGGACACCAAGAAAATAACATTGGAAACCTACCGTTGTTTCAAGGTGATGATTGATACTTTGGGCTCTTGCAGGACGGATAAAGAGGAAGCTACGCCCTTACCGTTCTATCAACGGATTTACAACAAGGTCGCTTCTTGGATTCGTCCGGAATTGTTTGTTTTTTCGGCAGTGCTGGTTGTCTGTTCCGTTTCCATATTCTTGAATGTCCGTTTGGCTGAACGTATGCAGCAGTTGCAGGACAACGATATGAAATACCGCTATTTGCTGATGCAAGGACAGGCAGACGGGGAAGTCTTTGATATACTGGAAACCAAATTCAATTGGCAGAGGGATAACGGTTTTATCCAAAGTCTAACCGATTCTGTGATAGATTTTGAGTATCGCAGCAGGAAGCAGGCGGAAGCGTTGGAGCGTGCAAGGCTACTCAATGAACAAGCCGAGCTGTTGAGAAAGGAAGCCGATAAACTAGGTAAGCCATAAGTGGAGTAAAGCCGGAGTGATGAATCATGTTTATCGCCCGGCTTTTCAAATTCATTTATTTTTCTTCGGACAGCATGTCGTTAGGTATTCAGAAGAATAATTTATAACAAAGTATGCCCAATAAAAATAATCCTAAAAGGCATATTGCAAAAATTATATATGCCTTGAATAGATAAATTTGGTCTGACTGTTCTTTTGCTATGGTATTTTTACGGATTTCCTCTATCGTTTCAATGGAAATGTTGGATAAATTAATATTTTTTCCCTTGTTTACGAGGTATTTATGATGTTCTTTCATCCTTTCTTTATTCAATTTGCGAAGCTCACGGTTCTCTTTGTCCCGTTGTAGCATATCATTTATACAGCCTAATGTTCCCATTTTTTAGTTTAAATTTAATTTCTGTTTTGATAATTCAATTATAATCACGATGTTCATTCAAGGATTTACCGATTATCATTTTTAAATAAAACAGGTACAGTCCAAACGGAGTTGTGATATTCACCTTTCCCGTAATAATTGATGGTAGGAGTCCACCGTGGCATACCTTTTATGATTTGCAATACTTGCTTATCCCATTCAGGTATGCCACAACTTCGTAAGGTTTCTACCTTTATTATTTCTCCGTAAGAATCAATTCGTATCGTATAAATCCCTTTGGCTTCTTTTTTGCCGTTCAATAGCTTGGGGTCGTATGTTAGGCGTTCATTGATGTAGTTGGTAACTGCATACGGATTTGCTTTTTCAAAATAAGACACAGTTTCCCATTCCACAAAACTTTGTTTCAATTCTTCCTCTGCAATGCTGTCCGATTTTACTCTATCTCTATAATGTTGTGGTAAGAATGGTACATATACTGTATGGAAGCATTCTATTCGTTTACCGTTCTTATCCCTGCAAGGCAGACAGTGTGGAAGTTCTTTTGTTAATCTAATTATTTCTTTGTCAAACTCTTTATGGATAGTAGTCAGAATATTGATTTCACGAGGTAAACCCAGTGTGTCGATGGAAAACATCACAACAGAATGACCTGCCACATTCTTTTTCAGTAACTCTTTGGGGTATTTCATTTGAGAAACGAAATACTTTTCCAAGTCATAATCCCATACAGCCCATCGGGGATATTCTTTGATAGCCTGAGTTTTATTGATAGGAGCAGTACCCTTGTTCCAAATATCTTCTTTGCGCCAAATACTATCCAATCGTTTTTCGTTCTCTCGTAGCCCTTGAATACTGTTATCTGTTGTACATCTAACAGGCGCAACTCCGATTGTCAAACTTTCCGGTAGATAAAGGAATGTCAGAGTACTATCTGTAAGTTCTTGAATGATACAATTTTTCCCCGATTCAAAAACTTTGATAGTATCTCCATGCAAAGAATAGGAATAAAATGTTTTGGTTTGTTTTTCATCATATAGAAACGTAGTTCTCCATCCGGCACTACGAAATTCCATTTCCATTGCATATTGTTTGTCTTTAGGAAGTTGCACTTTCCATATTTTGTTCTCTAATAAAGCAGACATATCTGCACAATTCTTGTCTTGTGCTAAAAGTGGGCTGACAAGATTGAAAGAAAATATAAATAATATGGGTAGAAAATGTTTCATAACCAGTCATATAAACAACACTCAAATATAGGGAAAGTTAATAATAGAACAGCTTGTTAAGCTATTTTTTTCTTATTAAGTTTGAACAAATTAACTTTTAATATTCAAGAAAAGGCTTTCCTATACATTGCAAGTTTAGTTTATCCCTTTGTCTATATATCCAAAACGAACTAAACCTACTTTTATAGACAGCAAAATATATATACAGGCGAAAAGAAAAACAGTATTCTTCTTTTCGCCTGTATCATGTCTATTTTTCACTGAAAAACGAGGGAAAACAGATATAAAAACATCTCCTACCACATTTACCCATTAACAACAAATATCCTTTTCTGTTTTCTTATAACCACTCTATTTGTATGCAAATTGCATGTTTGTAAAATGTTAATATTGATATATTCTACGCTATAAATACATGATATTCAGTATTAAATAGATAGAAAATTATACACATTAATTATAGCCGACCGGAAGACAAAGGAAACGTTTTATACTTCTGCCTACCATGCCGCCCTCCATCCGTTTGTTTTCCAGGATGTGGATGGCCGTTTCAGGGGGTTGGACAAGAATATCGAGCAAGCGAAAGGCTTTACCAACTATACGACTTTTTCTTTGTGGGACACCTACCGGGCTTTGCATCCCTGGTTCAATTTAGTGCATCAGGACATAAATGCCGACATCGCCAAT
>ERZ1504715.699-NODE-699-length-9350-cov-2.995912_pt1 | contig 9350 bp, 18 predicted proteins | sample MGYA00572388_ERZ1504715 | MGnify/ENA primary metagenome ERZ1504715 (study PRJEB39906, sample SAMEA3182114) | gut metagenome | biome: human; feature: gut; material: Stool; isolation source: human stools | place: Canada | collected 2013-06-10 ... | reverse complement strand
GACTAAGGGCATCTATAACAATTTGGACATTACTCTGTATGCCAAGTCGTTGAATGACCAATCAGACATCGTTGATCTTGGTCCCCTAGATTCAGTATCCTCTAGACTTACTAGACGACTCCCGGGCGCCCCAACACATTGGTATATTGGAAAAACCAGTGACTATGGCATGTGGAAGATGGCATCCAGAGGTCGGATTCATACATGGTATGAAAATCGACCATATATGCAAAACACAACCGACTGGCAAGGGGTATATCGCTACGAATCCGGAGTCTCCGGCAGTACCGATCGCGAATGGGGTCAAACTACCGAAGAAATTCGATGCGAACCCCTTAGGTCGGTAACTGTCGATATTGATGAAGTTCAGTCGGAACGATTCTACAGACTTCCAATCGGACGACCGGTCCAGGCGACAATCATGGACGTTATGTTCACAGGATACGTAATCGAGAGAACCGTGAGCGGTGGCGATCTCACAACGTATTCGATCAAGATTCAACCTGATAGGTTCTATAAGTATGGTGAGGAGGTAACCGATAAGTGGATTTGACAAAGATCGCTGAATTTACGAATCCGATAATTACAACGGCGCTCAGCGGCCCCGGAATCTGGGCATGGGCTAAAACGCGAACCCAGCGAAACGCCTCTGAAGATAGGTTACTTCTACAAGTTGCTAAGAATCAGCTCGTCGAGCAGGGCCGCAAATACCTAAAGCGCGGATACATCACGATGGATGAGTATGAAGAATATGAAACCGAGTACCGGGTGTATTCCGATCTTGGTGGAAACGGCCTTGCTCGCCGCATATTCAAACAGGTAGATGATCTACCTATACTGCCTAACGGCATTGACGAAATGAATGAAGGAAGGAAGAACTGATGAACAATCAGACATACGATATTCTCAAGCGCGTGGCGCTTATCATCGTCCCGGCGCTGGCTACGTTCGTCAACGCGACTGGCATTGTGTGGGGGCTCCCTTACACCAACGAGATCACCGCCACGATTACCGCCTTCGGGGTCTTCCTCGGAGCGGCGATTGGTGTCAGTTCCAAGAACTACACGCCCGAGACACACGGCAACCTCGTGGTGACGAAGCATGACGACGTCTACGCGGACTTCGCGGCTGAGCCTGCGAACCTCAAGGACGGTGACACCATCGTCCTGAAGGTGACCAAGCCCGCGGCGTAAGAAAAACGTTCGGCATAGTGAGTACTACCCACTCTACACGAAAGGACTCACCATGTCTAACGTCGAACGCCTCTACGAACCTGAGGACCTCGAGAACGAGGTGCTTAACTGGCTCGGTGGAGAGGACCCGTCGACCAGTGAGTACACTACTGCCGTTGGTAACCTCGAACGACTGCACAAGCTCGTTAAGGACTCTGACCTTAAAGAGAAGCTTATGCCTTCGTCCGAGACAATCGCCAACGGCGTGGTGTACTTGCTCGGTCTTATGGCGGTCCTCAACTACGAGCAGACACACGTTCTTGCCTCAAAGGCATTTTCGATGCTGAAGTTCCGTAAGTAGAACTGACTCGAAAGTCTATAACCCTAAAAACTAGGATTATAGACTTTTTCATACCATATATTTTACGCGGCGAATAATGAGAACTATTCATCCATTTTTGGAAGGAACAACCATGCTTCAATTCGCATTCCACGTCACATACACGTTCGCTTTTATCGGTAACATCATTATTCCGATCTGGGCGATCTTCCTGACGTTTGTCGCAGGTTACCTGACCCTTTTGGACAACTGAATATTTAGACCTATGACCCCAAACACGGGTTATAGGCTTTAACTAACACAAACTTTACACAACTAATAATGAGAACTATCAAACCTCTTTGAAAGGAACCATCATGTTCAACGCACTCACCATTGTCGTTTGCATCCTCCTCACCCTCTCTTTCGCCTACAACATTTGGCTCGCCTATGTTGCTGACCGCTACGAGACCACCATTAAGAAGGTGGCTGCCTCGAGCGTCCGCGCATACCGCGACCTTGCTGAAGGTGAATCCAAGGCTGAGGTGCTCGACACCCTCATGCGTGACATTGATCACGACCTCAATGACTGAAACCCCCTCAACCCCTATAACCCCTAACACGGGTTATAGGCTTTAATAACATATTTTACGCGGCGAATAATGAGAACTATCAACCCTCTTTGAAAGGACCACTCTCATGTCGAAGTACGCTTACTCCTTCGTTGCCGCCGCTACCCTCGCGATTGCAGCACCTGTATTCTACAACCTCGGCAGGATTGAACGCACTGTATTCTACAGCAAGACGTTCAACTACGCCTGCTACGGTAAGAACCAGATGCTCCGCAAGCTCTGCGTGGAGCTCATCAACAAGGACCTCAAGCTCACCATGAGCCTCCCCGACCTTGAAGAAAACTGAACCCTCAATCCTATACACCATACACGGTGTATAGGCTTTAAAAAGTCAAAATAGGAGTCAATCGTGCTTGCAATTCTCTTGACGATCATCGTCACCTCCATACCCTTTGCTGTATTGTTCGGTCTGAATCTACTCGGTGCCATCGCTGAGTATCAGGAGAACCCCGTGATCGGGCTCGTCGAAGAGCTCCGCAAAAAGTACCCCGATACTAATGAGAACTAACCACTCAAGAAAGGATCTCACCATGTCCTACTCGAACGAACTCGAAGAGACCACCCCGAAGACCCCTCTTATGGACCGCATTAAGACGGTCGCCGAAAAGAGCGTCCCGGTTGCCAAGGTTGCTGCCTTGAGCTCCGTCGCTATCTTCTTTGGCGCTATGACCATCGCCGGTCTGCGAGCGTCCTCGGACTCCTCCGAAGACGAGTGACACTATCCTCTGAGAACTCTCTCAACCTATAACCCCTAACACGGGTTATAGGCTTTATTTGAAAGGAAGCACAACCATGACCATGCGGAAGATCTTCAACCTCTCCGAAGTCGACCTCAGCGTTCCCGAAGGATCGCTCGTCTCGATCTCGGTTGCTCACTCGGCGCCCATACGTCCGAACGCCCTTGAGACGACTGCTCTCGGGGTGCTTGTCAGCAAGCATATCGGCGGCAAGGTGGTCAAGCCTATGCGTGTCGCGCCGTACAACTACGAAGACATCTGCTTCATGGATGGATCCGGTGAACGACTCCTCATCTCCAGGGATGAGTCCGATAAGCCTGACGTGAAGTATGCGATTATCCCGTTCCGGTTCATCATGACTGACCGCCGTCGCGCATTCGCCAAGAATATCGTCATCGTCGACAACACTGAGCTTTCCCAGCCCTACATTGTTGTTGACTCCCTCGCGGTCGGATCTGATCCGAACTTCATTCCGATCGCCGCAACATCCATCCTCGGCCTCGATCTCGCCGAGTACATCGCCAACCTCTGACATTCGTCAACCTCCATATTTTCAAGAAAGAAGCACAACCATGTCCATCAAGAACACCATCAAGCTCGCCATCAACTGGGTTAAGGCCCACCCGCAGATCCTGATCACGGGTCTGGGTATCGCAGCCTCCGTTGCGACCGCCGTCACCTCTGGCAAGGCCCACGCCAAGGCCATCGCAGATGACAATGGCGCGTCCAAGAACCTGCTCGACTTCGCCAAGCGCAACTGGATGACCTATATCCCCGCTGCCGCCAGCCTCGGCGTCACGATCTTCGCGATCGTCTCCCTCCACAACGTCACCTACAAGAAGTACCAGGCGCTCGCCGCCGCGTACTCCATCTCTCAGATGAACGTGTCTGAGCTCCGCAAGAACGTGCTCGAGCAGGTTGAGGTCATCAAGAAGGGCAATAAGCCCGCCGACAAGAAGGCCGCTGAGAAGAAGCTCCCCGAGGGTTCGATGGTCATTTTCGGCGATGAGGAGGTCCTGTGCAAGGACGCCATCACCGGACGTACCTTCCGTTCGACCGCTGAGAAGATCCGCGGTTACTGCAACAACATCTCTGAGGACCTGCTGAACTTCGGTCCCTGCCCTCTGAACGACTTTTACGCTCAGATTCATGTTGGTGAGACGGGCATTGGTGACGAGCTCGGATGGGATGGCGGCGTGACCGTCAAGCCTGAGTTCCGTCCGGTGCTCCTGCCCTCCGGTTCGCCCGCGGTCGAGGTCATTCTGACCCCTGCTCCTCAGCCGAACTGGTTCAAGATCGGTTGAAGAGCTGTGGCCAAAGAGAATAAGGTCACTTTCACAGACGAGCCGATCGAGTATTCTGATCCTCCAGAATACTGGCCGAACACAAAAAACGGGAGTCCTAATGAGAACTAACCCTCAAGAAAGGACCCCTACCATGTACACCTTCGGAATCATGCTTGGCTTCTTTGGCGTTTGCTGCGCCCTCGATCCCAACCGTGCCCGTAAGAAGGCATACAAGAAATCCCAGAACTGAGACCCCCTCACCCTATAACCCCTAACACGGGTTATAGGCTTTGCCCGAACTGAAAGGCAGCCACTACAATGGAAACCCTCGGCAGCATCATTATGCTCATCATCATCCTCACCTTCATCACCTTCATGATGATCATCAACGCGATCTCTAAGATCCTCGGTGGAGGTACCGGCAAGATCGCCGCTACCGGCTTTATCGGCTTCCTCCTTCTTAAGACCTTCGGCCCGAAGCTTGAGAAGTACATCGAGGAGTACCGCAACATCCAGAACAAGTGAACGCCCAAAACTTAATTTTTGAAAGGAAACAATCATGAATCGCGTACTAGCGTCCATTGGTGTTACTGCAGCTGTTATCTGCGGATCTACCGCCCCTGCTCTCGCAGCGGACAACCCCATCGACGCAAAGATCACTTACATCTCCTCGGGCAGCTCCCAGGCGTCCTCGCCCGTCACAGTCAAGGGCTCTTGGTCCACCAAGAAGCTTGACGTCGGGCAGTCTTTCAAGGTTGAGTCGACCGCCATCAACTGGGCGTACGACTTCCCCTTCACAGTTGACTCCGGCGACAAGATCGGCTCCTGCAAGGCTGATAAGGGCGTTCTCACCTGCACGGTGGATAACGTCCCCGAGTCCCTCGCAACCAAGACCGATATTTCCGGCACCTGGTGGACCAGTGCGCGTCTTCAGGAGACGGTCGTCGGAAAGAAGACGGGTGAGATCTCTATTGGAGGTCGGGCCTGGCCGTTTGCCTTCGGTGACAAGGACTGGGATGGCACCTGCGACAACGACTGCAACGGCGGCCACTACGAGGACGCTAAGCCTGAGAACTCAAAGTGGGGCTGGGTCAATCCCGATGGCACCACCTCTTGGATGATCACCTGGATCACTGAGCCCGGGGTTAAGTACACCGTCCACGACGAGTACACCAAGCTCGGCATGTCCGTTAAGTGTGCTAAGGGCGATACCTGGGATCCCAACACGACGGTGTATATCTCGGCCATTCAGATCGACGATAACACGATCGAATTCACCGCTCCCGAGGGTGCGAAGACGTGTGTCACCTACACTCCCGAGCCGATGGTTACGCCGGCAGGCGCTAAGACCGCAACCAACGTCGCGACTGTCAACGGACTCAAGCTCGAGCGTACGATTGAGGTCGAGGTCCGCGGTGGTACGACTGGGGATGGGACTACGCCGACTCCTGCTCCGAGTCCTTCTCCTTCCGTGACGACCCCCGCTCCGACCCCGACCGCAACAACGCCTGTTCCACTGCCTTCTCCTTCTGAGACACCCACCCCTTCGACTCGTCCCACAAAGACGGCCGAATCACCCAAGCCTAGCGAGACCAAGCTCGCTAAGACCGGAACCAACGCAGCGTTCCTCGTGGTTCTGGTACCATTCATCATCGGAATTGGAACACTATGTGCATTCGTAGCACGAAAGGAAGACAACTGAAATGCAGTCTGTCAAGGTCAAGTACATCAACTTCTTCGGCGAAGAGACCGAAGAGAAGCTCCACTTCCATCTCTCAAAGGCAGAGCTCATGAACATGGAGCTCCAGCGCACTCCGCTCTCAGCCAAGATCGCCCTGATCAACGGCGGAGAGGCTTCGCCCATGGACGCCTACAAGCTTCTTCAGGAGTTCGTGGGCGCTGCGTACGGTGAGCGCTCTGAGGATGGTATGCGATTCTTCAAGGATGAGCGTGCAACCAAGGCGTTCCTGGCGTCCCCCGCATTCGACGCCCTTCTGGACAAGCTCAGCAACGACCCCAAGTTCTCAAACGGGTTCCTTGCCGGCCTCTTCCCGGATGACATCATGGGTAAGGCCAAGAAGCTGATCGAGGAGCACCCCGATGCATCTCTCGAAGAGCTCCGCAAGATCGCTGAGGCGAACTGATGTCGGACATCGTCCCCATCGAGCCTACTCGTCCCACTGAGGTCTCCCTCCCTGGCAACACTGACAAAGCCAAGGAGGGGGCCTCCCCCGAGAAGAAGGTTATCGCCAAGGCTAAGGTCCAGAAGAAGTCTGCCATCAAGGAAGCTCTTCGGACCTTCTTCGCTCAGGATCTCCCAGAGATTGCTGAGCATCTTATTATTGACGTGGCCATCCCGGCTGCTAAGAACGCCATCACCGACATGGTGACTCAGGGTATTCAGCAGCTGCTTTACGGCGAAGTCGATCCCCGGCGTCATTCGACATCTGGATACACGTCATATTCTAGCTCATCTCGTTCCAATCGCGGAACTGGATACTACGACTCGCGGCGATCCGAACGTCGTGAACCGCGTCAGCCCAAGCCCGCGCATGTGGAGGACCTTGTGTTCGACACTCGCAGCGATGCCCTCGACGTGGTCGAATTCATTGCCGAACAGATTGAAGAATACGGTCAGGTCTCTGTCGCTGACCTGATGTCATCTGTCGGCATTCAGCCCCGATACACCGATGAGCGCTGGGGTTGGACCACAACTGACGCGTTCGAAATCCGACAGATCAGGGAAGGTTGGCTCGTATCTGCCGACCGTCCCGAACCCCTCAAGTAACATATTTGCTCAGAAAGGAGCACATTCAAATGTCTATCACGACCGCTTTCTACACGGGCATGACTCGCATCTCGAAGCACGCCCCCACCATTCTCTCCGTTACCCCCTCTGCTGGTGTCGTCGCAACTGGCTATCTCGCATGGCGAGCCGGTACTCGATTCGAGGACTGAGAAGGTCGAGACTGGGATCGTCGCAAGGAGTGCATCCGCAACGCAGACCAGATCGCTGATGAGGATGTCCACAAGATTGAGATGAAGAACCGCATTCTCTTCATCCTCGACACGGCGTACACCTGCGCTCCCGCTGCGATTGTTGGCGCAGCCACGATCACGATGATCTACTTCTCGAACTCTATTTCGAAGAAGCGTCTTGCTGCCGTTGGTGCGGCGTACACTGCTCTTCAGACGGCCTTCGATGGTTACAAGAAGACCATGGTCGACGCACTTGGAAAAGAGACTATCGAGAAGATCACTCGCCCGAAGCTGCCTAACTACGACAAGACGGCAGAGGAGATCCTCTCTTCCGACAATAAGTCGGATGCTGCTGCGGTTACCGATGCGGTCATCGCATCCGTTGCCGACCTGTCGCCTTACGCGCGTATCATCACCGAGGAGTCCTCGAACTGCTGGGACGAGAATGAGGACTACACCTCCGAGACCCTCGCTGCTGTTCAGCTGTGGGCGAACCGTCGTCTCGAGCGCAAGGGTCACCTGTTCCTGAACGAGGTCTACGATCAGCTCGGCCTGTCTCGCACTCGTGAGGGATCCGTGGTTGGTTGGATCAAAAACTCTAAGGATGGCGACAACTACGTCTCGTTCGGCGACTACGATGCAAACATCTACCGAGTCCCGAGCGACGACTACTCTCGTGTTGACTCGAACTTCATTGTCGACTTCAACGTTGACGGAATGATCTGGGACAAGATCTGACGTGCACTACACATCCTGGCTTATCAAGCGAGGGTGTCTCGAGAACTACTCGGAGCTTGCTTCGGCGTGGGATGAACTCGATTTCGCATGGTATATTCCTGAGGACGAAGATAAAGCCATTCAGGCTCTTCGCATGAGGGACGAATACTGCTACGAAACGGGTATGCCCTCTCCGAGGCAAGCTCCGGCTTCGTTCCTTGAGGTCTTTGTGAGCATTACCGATACCCTGACGGCTATGCTGTATCGGGATCGGGAATCGTTCACTAAGTCTATTCTTCTGAACATGGGCGCTCGTTCATATTCTGACGACGGGCGCCTACCTTCAGAGATTCATGAGGAGGCGCTGAACATCGCCGAGTGTGTGATGTACAGGACCTATTCAAGGAACGGAACTGGCGGATTATTCCGCATACCGGGAGTTGATGTTCTCGAGATGCCAATTGTGACCCAGATGATTCAATGGGCCAACCTGTATGATCCGTATCACTAAAAAAGGAGGCCACAGGAGGTGGATTTTTACGAGATTGAAACAAACCCTATCCGAGGTCAGATGGGTTTTATGGAGGTAGCTCCGTGGTTCCGTAACGTCAATTCTCGCGATATCATGTTGCGCGACGGAGACTTCGTCGCTATCTGGAACCCAAATACAGGTCTTTGGTCTAAGAACGAATTCGACGTCGTTGACCTAATTGACAGCGACGTTCGAAACTATGTCGAGAACTCGCACGTTCAAAACATGATTCCCAGATTCTGTGTATCCGAAAGGGATGGGGTTTGGAAACGGTACCGACAGTGGACTAAGAACATGGTCAATACCGATCATCCACTCGATCGGAATCCAGTATTTCTGAATACTGTAACTCGTCAAGAAGACCATGTATCGTATCGCTTGCCATATTCTCTCGAAGATGGTGTGCCAGTCAACTGGACAAAACTCGTTGACACGCTTTACGATCCATCGGAACGCGAGAAAATCGAATGGGCCATTGGGTCTGTTCTGACTGGAGACAGTCGGGCCATTGACAAATTTCTGGTGTTCTATGGCGACCCGGGATCGGGTAAATCAACGATCTTGAATGTTATGCAAAAACTCTTCGGAGAGTTCTGCGTACCATTCGACTCTGAGTCACTCGCTCAACGAAGTAACTCGTTTGCACTCAGTGCGTTTGCGGACGATCCGTTGGTGGCCATCGAACATGATGGCGACTTGAGTCGTATCGAGACAAATACTCGTTTGAACTCGATCATCTCGAATGAGATTCAGCTCGTTAACGAAAAGTTCAAGAAGCCTCGGTCTCTACGTATCACCACAATGCTAATTGTGGCATCGAATAACCCCGTCAAGATCACAGATGCGAACTCGGGTATCCCACGACGTCTGCTTGATGTGTCGCCTTCCGGACGTCGTTTATCCATAAACGAATACCGCGAGGTTATGGACGGAGTTTACCACGAACTCGGAATTATCGCTCAGCACTGTATTAACG
>ERZ1504715.696-NODE-696-length-9396-cov-2.772401_pt1 | contig 9396 bp, 7 predicted proteins | sample MGYA00572388_ERZ1504715 | MGnify/ENA primary metagenome ERZ1504715 (study PRJEB39906, sample SAMEA3182114) | gut metagenome | biome: human; feature: gut; material: Stool; isolation source: human stools | place: Canada | collected 2013-06-10 ... | reverse complement strand
GTATATTGCTTACCGACAGCCGCCGTCTTTCATTCCCCGGGCAAAGTCTATTCTTTGCCCTCCAGACAAAGACCAACGACGGACATAATTATATACAAGGATTATATAAATTACGTGTACGCAACTTCGTAGTCAGCACTTTTTTACCGGAGTTCGAATCGATGCCTGAAGCAAACTTCCTTGTCGTCAAGGATACACTGAAAGCACTCCAGAAGTTAGCGGCCCATCACCGGAAACGTTTCAATATTCCGGTAATCGGCATTACGGGAAGCAACGGGAAAACGATTGTAAAAGAGTTTCTTTATCAATTATTGCACAACGAGTTCAACATCGTCCGCTCCCCCCGGAGCTACAACTCGCAATTGGGGGTTCCGCTGTCGGTATGGCAGATGAGCGACAAAAATACATTAGGCATCTTCGAAGCAGGCATTTCCCAGCCGGACGAAATGGAACGCCTTCAACCGATCATCGCACCAACCATCGGCGTAATCACAAACATAGGGGAAGCGCATCAGGAGAACTTTATCTCTTCCACGCAGAAATGTCTAGAAAAGCTGACGTTGTTCAACGACTGCGAAGCAATCATCTATGATGGCGACGATGCTTTTATCGCCAACTGCATCGAGTCGGCCTGCCTGTCCCACAAAGCAATCACTTGGAGTCGGACAGACTCGGAAGCCCCTTTGTATATCGAATCGATCAAGAAACTGGATTCCGAAACCATTATCCGCTGCACGCTTTTAGGTTTCGACCGGACATACACGATTCCTTTTACGGACGACGCTTCTATCGAAAACGCCATCCACTGTATGGCCGTGATGTTGTATCTGAAACCGACAAGCGTAAACGATATCGAAAAATTCAAGCGCCTCGAACCGGTTGCCATGCGCTTGGACGTAAAGCAGGGTATCAACAACTGCCTATTGATAAACGACACCTATAATTCGGATATCAATTCTTTGGATATCGCCCTCGACTTCCAACAGAGCCGCCGCGTAGAGAAGAATTTAAAATGCACACTAATCCTTTCAGACATCCTGCAATCGGGAACGTTGCCGAAGTCTCTTTATAAGAAAGTTGCGGACTTGGTGCGCAGAAAGAAGATCGATCGCATTATCGGTATCGGCCGTGACTTGAAAGAGTACGGAGGTGCTTTCGATATCGAAAAAGAATTTTACCTGACAACGGATGAATTCATCAAGTCTCCGTCTTTCAAAAAGTTCAAAGACGAATTGATCCTGATAAAAGGCTCCCGCCAATTTCATTTCGAACGTATATCCGAGCTGCTGGAAAAGAAAGTGCATGAGACGATCTTGGAAGTGAACCTGGATGCCGTTGTCCATAACTTCAACTATTACCGCTCAAAGCTGAAGCCAGAAACTAAAATGGTCTGCATGGTCAAGGCTTTCGGATACGGAGCCGGTTCCTATGAACTGGCAAAGACACTGCAAGAACATCGTTGCGACTACCTGGCTGTTGCCGTTGCCGACGAAGGAGAAGAACTGCGCAAGGAGGGCATCTCGATCCCGCTTATCGTCATGAATCCGGAATTCAGCAGCTTCAATGTCTTGTTTGAAAACCAGCTGGAGCCGGAAGTGTACAGTTTCCGTCTGCTCGACGCAATGATAAAAGAGACGGAACGCAGGGGCATCACCTCTTATCCGATCCATATCAAGATCGACACGGGAATGCACCGTTTAGGCTTCCAGCCGGAAGATGTACCGGAGGTTTGCCGTCGCCTGAAAGAACAGAGCGGCGTAGTAGCTCGCTCCGTATTCTCACATCTCGTAGGCAGCGACTCCTATATCTTCGACGATTTCACAAAAAAGCAACTGGATACGTTCACCCGCGTGGCAGCAGAACTGGAAGCCGGGTTGGAATACAAGGTGATCAAGCATATCCTGAACTCGGCCGGAATAGAACGGTTCACCGATTATCAGATGGATATGGTACGTCTCGGCATCGGCCTGTATGGAGTCAGTGCCTCCGGTCAGAAAGGGTTGCGTAACATCAGCACGCTGAAGACGACTATCTTGCAGATACAAAACGTTCCGGCAGGCGATTCCATCGGCTACAGCCGGATGAGCTATGTAAAGCGCGATTCCCGCATCGCGATTATCCCGATCGGTTATGCCGACGGCTTGGACCGTCATTTCAGCAATGGTGGTGGCGAGGTCGTGATTAATGGCCACCGTTGCCCGATCATTGGCAATATCTGTATGGATGCCTGCATGATCGATGTCACCGATACCGACGCACACGAAGGAGACTCCGTCATCATTTTCGGCGAAGAACTCCCTGTCAGCGAACTTTCGGACAAACTAAAGACCATCCCATACGAGATACTTACCTCTATCTCGCCGAGGGTAAAAAGAGTGTACTACAGGGAATAAATATCCGGGGGCCCTATCCTGTCCCAGACTTGAAGGGGTTTCATGTAAGCGATTGCGTATCTTGCACATTTTTACTATCTTTGTGCCGTAACATATTAAAATAAAAGGTATGAGTCATAATTTATTGAAAGGCAAGCGAGGCATTATATTCGGTGCGCTGAATGACATGTCCATCGCCTGGAAGGTGGCTGAAAAAGCCGTAGAAGAAGGAGCAACGATCACACTGAGCAATACACCGATCGCCGTTCGTATGGGACAGGTGGATGCTCTGGCTGAGAAGTTGCACGCCGAAGTTATTCCGGCGGATGCTACGAGCGTGGAAGATTTGGAAACGGTTTTCTCTAAATCAGTAGAAATATTAGGGGGTAAGATAGATTTCGTTTTACATTCCATCGGCATGAGCCCGAACGTGCGCAAGAAGCGTACTTACGATGATTTGGACTACAGCATGTTGGAAAAGACACTGGATATCTCCGCAATCTCTTTTCACAAGATGTTGCAGGTTGCCAAAAAGCAGGATGCCATTGCCGAATACGGTTCAGTGATCGCCCTCTCATATGTGGCAGCACAACGTACATTCTTCGGATATAACGACATGGCAGATGCCAAGAGCCTACTGGAATCCATTGCCCGCAGTTTCGGCTACATCTATGGCCGTGAAAAGAACGTGCGTATCAATACCATTTCCCAGTCACCGACATTGACTACAGCCGGTAGTGGCGTGAAAGGCATGGATCATTTGATGGATTTCGCCGAAAAGATGAGCCCGCTGGGCAATGCCACAGCCGACGAATGTGCAGACTATTGCGTTATGATGTTCTCCGACCTCACCCGCAAAGTCACAATGCAGAACCTCTACCACGACGGTGGCTTCTCAAGCATGGGTATGAGCCTTCGTGCCATGAACCAGTACAGGAAAGTTTACTTCGTGTTTTCTCAAACTTTCAGCTTTCAACTTTCAATTTTCAACTCATAACGCTATGCTCGTAAAAATATACCCCGAAAACCCCAATCTCAGGGAGATAGACAAGGTGGTCAATATCATGCGCGACGGTGGCCTCGTGATTTACCCGACCGACACCGTTTATGCCATCGGTTGTGACGCGTTGAATGTGCGTGCAGTCGAAAAGATCTGCCAGCTGAAAGGCGTCAACCCGCAGAAAAGTAACCTGTCCATTATCTGTTATGATCTTTCCAATCTGAGCGAATACGCCAAAGTGAGCAACGCTGCTTTCAAGTTGATGAAGAAAAACCTACCGGGCGCCTTTACCTTCATCTTGCCGACCAGCAGTGAGCTACCAAAAATCTACAAGAACAGAAAAGAGGTAGGGATCCGCGTGCCGGACAATAATATCATCCGTACACTTGTACGGGAACTCGGAAATCCGATTTTGACCATGTCTTTGCATGACAAAGACGAGATCATCGAATACAGTACCGACCCCGAACTGATCGAGGAGAAGTATGAAAACCTAGTGGACATCGTCATCGACGGCGGTTACGGAGGTACGGAAGCCTCGACCGTCATCAACTGCACAACAGACGACTTTGAAATCATCCGCCAAGGAAAAGGAGAATTAATCTATTAAGCAAACAAGACAAGATGAACTGGAATCAATTACTCTCCGGCAAACGTTTCGGAATGGAAGAATATCACGAACGCAAACATGAACGCACCGATTTTCAGCGAGACTACGACCGCCTGATCTTTTCCTCCCCTTTCCGCCGTTTACAGAACAAGACTCAGGTATTCCCCCTACCGGGCAGTATATTCGTGCACAACCGTTTGACACATAGCTTAGAGGTCTCCTGTGTAGGACGCTCATTAGGCAACAATGTCGCCAAAGGCCTGATGCTGAAATATCCCGACGGAAGCGTCAATTTCCCGGAAATAGGTTCCATCGTCTCAGCCGCCTGTCTTGCCCACGACATGGGCAACCCGCCATTCGGACATTCAGGAGAACGGGCGATCTCCGCTTACTTTGCTGAAGGTAACGGAAAAAAGTTACAGGAAAAGATTCTCAACGAAGGAGGGCGCTATGAAGACTTTCTTCATTTCGAAGGGAATGCGAACGCCATGCGTCTGCTCACCCACCAGTTCATCGGGCGCCGCAAAGGGGGCTTTGCCCTGACATACAGCACGCTTGCCTCCATCATCAAATATCCGTATTCTTCCGTTTACGCAGGGAAGAAAGGAAAATTCGGTTTCTTCCAGTCGGAAGAGGAGGCTTACCTGCGCATTGCCAACGAATTAGGCATTAGCCGGAACCCGGAAGACGCAAATAGGTTCGTCCGCTATCCGCTTGTTTATTTGGTGGAAGCAGCTGACGATATCTGCTACCAGATCATGGATATCGAGGATGCCTACAAACTGCATATCCTAACAACGGAAGAAGCCATCCGGTTGCTCCTCAATTTTTTCGAAGGGGAACGCCTCGACCATATTGTCCGTGTCATGAAGATGGTAGACGATACCAACGAACAGATCGCCTACTTACGTTCCTGTATCATCGGCCTCTTGGTTGACGAATGTTCCCGCATCTTCCTCGAAAACGAAGAGGATATCCTCAGCGGAACATACAACACTCCGCTTATCGATAACATTTGCGATCAGGCAAAAGCCGCATACGACACCTGCTCAAAAACCGCTTACAAAAAGATATACCGCGCCAAAGAAGTTTTAGACATTGAACTAGCAGGTTACCATATCTTCAGTCATTTGATCGACACGCTGACAGAAGCTGTCATGAACCAGGATCATGCCTACAGTAAGCTCCTGTTGCAACGCATCCCGGAACAGTACGACACAAACGCACCGACCGTCTACGGCAAAGTACAGTGCGTCCTCGATTATATCTCCGGCATGACAGATGTATATGCATTGGATTTATACCGCAAGATCACAGGGATGAGCTTGCCGGCAGTCTAATATTCTTCCCTATACTTGCTCTCCTGTTTATCATCAAGAATACTCAGGTAGCTTTTATATCGCGATTCGCTGATATAATGTTCTTCTACGGCACGCAAGACGGCACAGCCCGGCTCATGGCGGTGAGAGCAGTTATTGAATTTGCAATCAGCGGAGAATTTGAATATTTCAGGGAAGTAATGAGCGATTTCCGCACCTTCCATTTCGATCGTGCCAAAACCTTTGATACCTGGAGTGTCAATCAGGTAACCGCCATCCGACAAAGGAATCATCTCAGAGAAGGTGGTAGTATGCATTCCCTTGTTATGGTATTCGGAGATATCGCCGGTACGGAGATTGACACCTGGGATCAGTTTATTGATAATAGTTGATTTCCCCACACCTGAATGACCCGACAATAAAGTGATTCTCCCTTTAAGGTCTTCTCTCAACACATCCAAGCCCTCTTCGGTACGGGCACAAAGCATAGAGCAAGGATAGCCGATCGTCGTATACAGAGTGACCAAATCGTCCAATAATTCCCGGTCACCGCCATGATAGCGATCTATTTTGTTGAAGACTAACTTCACCGGCACACGATAAGCCTCGGCTGTAGCAAGAAAACGGTCGATAAAAACGGTAGTGGTAATCGGATAGTTGACTGTCACGATCAGCATCGCCTGGTCTACGTTCGCGGCGATAATATGCGACTGCTTGGAAAGATTGGAAGCGCGGCGGATGATGTAATTCTTCCGGTCTTCGATCTTGGTGATAAAGGCGGTCCCTTCGGTATTGATATCAATATCGACCCGGTCTCCGACCGCAACAGGATTGGTGGTACGGATATCTTTCAGGCGGAAATTTCCTTTGATCTTACTTTCTATATCGCGACCATCATCGGTGCGTACGGTATACCAGCTACCCGTATTCTTAATAACCAATCCCCTCATGTTAATTGAAAGTTGAAAATTGAAAGTTGAAAGATAAGGAGGAAAGGAAGGATCTATTCCGCCACTTTCAACTCTCAACTCGTTATACCGTCATTATTTCTTTTTCTTTTGCAGCGTAGAGTTCATCTACTTTCTTGATATACTTGTCATGAACCTTCTGAACTTCTGCTTCTGCATCTTTCTCGACATCCTCAGGAGTTCCGTCAGTCTTAATGCTCTTCTTCAATTGCTCAATTGCATCACGGCGAGCGTTACGAATACTGATTTTAGCAGTTTCCGCTTCCTGCTTAGATTGTTTAGCCAACAGACGACGACGTTCTTCCGTCAGAGGAGGAATACCCAAACGAATCACTTCACCATTGTTTTCAGGAGTGATACCGACTTCGGAATCCATGATCCCTTTTTCAATATCCTTGATAATCTTCTTCTCCCAAGGAGTAATCATGATCGTTCTCGCATCCGGAACAGTTACGGTAGCCACATTTGTCAAAGGAACAGGAGCACCGTAATACATTACTCTCACGCAATCCAAGATTTTCGGATTCGCCTTACCGGCACGAATATGAGACAACTGTTCATCCAAATATTCGATCGCAAAGGTCATCTTCTCTTCTGCCGCCTTTACATACTGTTTTATATCTGCCATAAGTGATTGTATATTTTTGTTTTCTTTGTTTGTTAGGCAAACAAAAATAGTAAAGTTTTTCTTTTTGGCAAACTGTTTATGGAAATATGTTATTCCCGAACCGCTGGGACTACTTCAGCTTTGTAAAAAGGAAAAGCAGGTAAAACACTCCGACTGCCAAAACCAGCAAGGCGCCTGTCTGCGAATGAAGAGCATCAGAAGCAAAGCCCATCAAGAGCGAAAAAACCGTTCCACCGAAAAGTCCCATAATCATCAAGCCGGATACTTCGTTCTGCCGTTGGGGCATCGACAATAAAGCCTGAGAGAAAAGGATGGAGAAGACGTTCGAATTGCCATATCCGACCAAAGCGATGCTGACATATAGCAGAGCCTTGCTGTCGAACAAAAGGAAACCCGCCATCGAAGCTACCATCAACACGACACTGACAACAAAAAATTTCTTCGGTGTCCAATGGGCCAGGATCAACGAACCAGTCAGGCAACCGACCGTACGGAAGATAAAATAGAGGCTCGTTGCAAACGCTGCCGCATGTATGTCCATCCCCAACCGTTCCATTAGGATCTTCGGGGCGGTAGTATTCGTGCCGACATCTATGCCGACATGACACATGATACCGACAAACATCAACAGGATAAACGGGTTACCCAATAAGGCAATGCATTCGGCAAATGTGGAAGGTTTGCCTTCAGGTGCCTCTTCCTTGATAGAAGTCGCCCCCAACAGTAAAATCGCCACAATTGCTATCACCATATAGATCGGAAACAGTACACGCCAGCCCAATCCCAGCGAAGGGATCGCCGCAGTCGCTCCCCACATGGCGATATAGGGCGCCAGAAAAGAAGCGATCGCCTTGACAAACTGCCCGAAAGTCAAACTACTCGCCAACTTATCTTCAGTAATAATATTAGAGAGAAGCGGGTTCAGAGAGGTCTGCATCAAAGCATTCCCAATCCCTAATAAAGAAAAAGAGACCAACATCACCATATAGCCATCGCCGAAACATGGGATCAGCAACGACACGAAGGTAACAACCAGGCTCAGCATGACCGTCTTTTTCCGTCCGATCTTATTCATCAACATTCCCGTCGGGACGGAAAAGATCAGAAACCAGAAGAACACTAAAGAAGGAAAGATATTCGCTTCGGAATCCGTCAATCCTAAATCCAACTTCACATAGTTGGAGGCAATTCCTACCAAATCCACAAATCCCATCGTGAAGAAAACTAACATCACTGGGATCAGCCTTATATACAAGCTTTTCTCTTTCATAATCAGTCTTTATATAGGATAAGCAGGCCATGCACCCTCTTTCGTACAAACAAAAGCTGCTGTCCCGACAGCTGTTTGATGGGCTTCGCGCAAGGATTTACCGGCTAATATAGAATAAACGAATGCTCCAGAGAAAGAATCTCCCGCCCCGACCGTATCAGCCACCTCGACTTTGGGAGTAAGAATCGTCGACTTGTCGGCAACCGTATAGACAGAACTGTAGCGACTGCCGGCAGTCAAAATCATATAGCGCAGGCTGTAACGCTCAACCAATTGGCGGCAAGCTGTATCTTCATCCTCCGAAAGGGAGAACATTTCACGTATCAGGTCGAGTTCCTCGTCATTGATCTTAAATACATTCGCCTCTTCCAGCAGACTGGCGATCAACTCCTTCGAGTAGTAAGACTGGCGGATATTGACATCGAAAAACCGAAGCGCCTCTTTACGGGCATAGGAAAGTAACGCATGAATCGTCGCACGCGATTCGGGCGAACGCTGCGCCAACGTACCGAAGCAGATGGCATCCGCTTCTTTCACCAGATCGACGGCTTCCTGAGTCAAAGGTATATGATCCCAGGCAACACCTTCTATAATCGTATAGGCCGGGATACCGTCTTTCAACTCCACCATCACGCTTCCGGTAGGATATTCGACTGTCCCCAGCAAATGGCAGATACCGTTCTTATCCAACTCCTGGACGATCTCCGTCCCAAACACGTCATTCCCGACCGCGCTGACCGCATATCCTTCGGCCCCCAATTGGGTAGCATGGTATACAAAATTGATCGGAGCGCCTCCGGCACGTTTCCCCGTTGGCAACACATCCCAAAGGAGTTCGCCTATACCGACAACAACAGGTTTACTATCTTTCATTAATTTACTTATTTTATATTTTCTAAATTACTCCCAGATGGATCGGAACGTGTATACTTCCATTTCTTTTACTTCGATATTATTTCCAAAAAAATGGAATCCTTCCCTGTTTTTCAAGTCCGGCCGACGCTCCATCGAATAAGAATAAGCCCCATCATCAATATAAACTTCAATAGAAGTTTTATCCAAGATAATATCGGCCGCGATTTCCATGCTTGTCATGTCCTCGGGCGAATAAAACACACCATTGATCCGATTGTAATTCATATCGTAATCCAGTAATGACTGCCCGAACAGGTTCAGGCCGGCATTCGTGGCATGAGACAATTTGAGGGTTGTACGGATACGCAATGTAC
>ERZ1504715.694-NODE-694-length-9402-cov-2.886488_pt1 | contig 9402 bp, 9 predicted proteins | sample MGYA00572388_ERZ1504715 | MGnify/ENA primary metagenome ERZ1504715 (study PRJEB39906, sample SAMEA3182114) | gut metagenome | biome: human; feature: gut; material: Stool; isolation source: human stools | place: Canada | collected 2013-06-10 ... | reverse complement strand
CATTAATCCTTTTCCTGTCCTAAAAACACTATAAAAAACAGGTCAGTCTATAATAAAACGAAATAGGAAAATGATAAATGAACTAACAATCAGATAGTTTGTTTATAAATTAATGCAAATAAAAGGTGTTTGACTTCCTTAGTATGATACTATATTTCCATTTTTGGTGCGTGGTAAATTAGGAAGTTATACATTTGTAAAAAGACTTAGTTTAGAAAGGTGTTAAATGTTAGACATTAAAAATAGAGAGACATTAGAGATATACGTCCTGGGTGACGATTTTAAATTTTATCAAAATCTGAGGTATCTTCCTTTGACTTCTTATCCTTCTAATAATCAATCAGCTTTGATTATATATTGTTTAGGTGGAAAGGCCAAAATTACAGTGCATGAAGATGTACATTGGATACAACCGGAGGAATTGATTATATTATTACCCGGACAATTTGTCTCATTTAGTGAGCCAAGTGAAGATTTCTCGACCGTTACGATGGTTATATCTACTTCACTGTTTAGTGATGCGTTAAGTGGTGTGCCCAGATTTTCTCCGCATTTCTTTTTCTACATGCGGACTCATTACTGGTATCCGCAGTCAGAACGAGATATTCCCCGGATATATAATTATCTGGGTATGATAAAAGATAAAGTTACCTCTCAAGATATATATAGGCGTGAGCTGATTATTCATTTGTTGAGGTATCTGTATCTGGAACTGTTCAATGCTTATCAAAAGGAATCGACCTTGATGACTGCCCGCAGGGATACCCGTAAAGAAGAGTTGGCTAATAAATTCTTTGGGCTTATCATGAAGCATTTTAAGGAGAATAAGGATGTGGCTTTTTATGCGGATAAACTGTGTATTACTTCCAAATACCTGACTATGGTAATTAAGGAGACAAGCGGGAAGTCTGCCAAAGACTGGATTGTTGAATACATCATATTAGAAATCAAGGCTTTGCTGAAAAATACCAGCCTGAACATTCAGGAAATAGCGATTAAAACGAACTTTGCGAATCAATCGTCGCTTGGACGTTTTTTTAGAAAGCATACAGGAATGTCGCTTTCACAATATCGAATGAGTAACTTAGAACAATAGTGCGGACAATTGCCTCACAATAGGCAATAATATCTATAGGGATTGGGAAGAGAAAAGGAATGAAGTCTATTTCATTCCCTTTTATTATGCGGTATATCTGATGTAGGATGGATTAAATTCCCATACATTCGCGATAGAAGTCGAGCATCTCGAAGATAGTGTCCTTATCGGCAGTCTGATTGATGCAAATGTCTCCAATATCTTTCAGTAAGGTGAAATTGATAGTACCTGAAGTATTTTTTTTATCATGCGTCATAAATGCATACAGTTGGTCATATTTCTTGCAGTCGAAAGTAAATACACCATAATTATCCTTGATAAACTGGATCGTTTGCCGCATTTTCTCTTTCGGGAAACCTACTTTGAGATGAGAAAGATACAGTTCGCACACAATTCCCCAAGCTACTGCATATCCATGTAATACAGGACGGTTTTCTGCCAGTGCCATACTTTCGAACGCATGTCCTACGGTGTGTCCCAGATTTAATGCTTTGCGGATTCCATGTTCGAAGGGATCCTGTTCTACAATATCTTCTTTCACTTGTACCGATTGGCCTACCAATTGTTTGAGAGCTGCATAATCAATACTAGAGGAATCGAAATTGAGCAATTCTGCCCAATGTGCCGTATTGCTAATCAAACCATGCTTCAACATTTCAGCATATCCGGAGAAGAAATTGTGTGTGTCCAATGTGCGCAGGAATTCAGTTTCAATCAATACACTGTTTGCCGGAGCGAAAGCACCGATTTCATTTTTCAGTCCGTTGAAGTTGATTCCTGTTTTACCCCCCACTGATGCGTCCACCATAGCGAGCAGAGTGGTTGGTATATTGATATAGGAAATGCCCCGTTTGAATGTAGCTGCGGCAAAACCTCCGAGATCTGTCACCATCCCTCCTCCAAGATTGATAAGTAAAGAGTGGCGGGTAGCCCCTTGAGTGCTTAATGCCATCCAGACGGAAGCGAGTGTTTCCAGAGTTTTATGCACATCTTCTGCTCCGATACAGATTTCTACAGCATCTTTCAACAGACCCGATTCCTTTAGAGAGGGGAGACAAAGACGCTGGGTATGCTCGTCTGTGAGGACGAATAATTTGTCATGCGGACATAGCTCAATGGCACGACCGAGGCTCGTTTCCAAGCTTTCGCAGAGAATAACTTCTTGTTTACTCATGATTCTTTTGCTTTTTTACTCTGCAAATGTATATAAAATATCTTTTTTTACTTACTTTTGTCTCATTAAAACGTTTAATCATGAAAGCATTATTACCTGTATATTGTCGTCCTTTAGGATATGTTGTCTTGTTGGTAGCTCTGTTCATCCCTTTTATTTTGGTGATGCAGGGAGTAGTAACTGATACTAATTTGCTGTTTTATAAAGAATGTACAAAGTTGTTGATGATGGCAGGATGCTTGTTAATAATCTTTGCATTGAGTAAGAATGAAAGCCGTGAAACGGAGCAAATCCGGAATTCGGCTGTTCGTAATGCCATCTTTTTGACATTCTTGTTCGTCTTTGGTGGTATGTTGTGGCGTGTTATGCAAGGAGATGTGATAAACGTCGATACTTCCTCTTTCCTTACTTTTCTGGTTTTTAATGTGCTTTGTCTGGAGTTTGGTCTGAAAAAAGCGCTTGTTGATCGATTCTTTAAAAGATAATTTTCTTTTCAATTAAACCTTTTGCGATTCGATTTGTCAAAAAGACATTGTTATTGCTACTAATATAATCGTAAATAAGGTAAATGAAAAGATTTTCAGCAGGGTTGGTGCTGATGTTGCTATGCACCTTCTCAATTTTTGCACAGAATAAGGTTATTACCGTTTCGGGACGTGTGGTGGAATCCGATACTAAAGAGCCCGCAGCGCAGGCTACAGTTCAATTGCTATCATTACCTGATAGTGCTTATGCCGCTGGTATAGCCAGGGATGGTTTACTCTCCCCAAAGTAAAAGCCGGAAAATATGTGTTGAAAGTTTCCTATATTGGATTCCGAACCAAGCTCGTACCGGTACAATTATCTGCTAACGCCACTGATAAAAAATTGGGAACCATTACATTGGATCCGGATGCTGTCATGCTGAAGGAAGCGGTGATTACTGCCGAAGCTCCGCAGGTGGTCGTGAAAGAAGATACGCTGGAATATAACTCAACAGCTTACCGTACTCCCGAAGGGGCGATGCTCGAAGAGTTGGTGAAGAAACTTCCGGGAGCAGAAATAGACGATGACGGTAACGTCAAAATCAATGGTAAAGAAGTAAAGAAGATTATGGTGGATGGTAAAGAGTTCTTTGGCGGTGATGTGAAAACCGGATTGAAGAACTTACCGGTCAACATGATCGACAAACTGAAGACGTACGATAAAAAGTCTGATTTGGCACGTGTTACCGGAATAGATGACGGAGAAGAAGAAACTGTTCTTGACCTGAAAGTGAAGAAAGGTATGAATCAAGGTTGGTTTGGTAATGCAAGTGTTGCCGGTGGTACAGAAGATCGTTACGGAAGCAACTTGATGTTGAATCGTTTTGTCGATAATAGCCAATTCTCTTTAATCGGTTCTGCTAATAATGTGAACGATCAGGGATTCTCCGGTGGAGGTGGCGGACCTCGTTTCCGGAACAGCAATGGTTTGACTGCTACCAAGATGTTAGGGGCTAACTTTGCTACCCAGACTGAAAAATTGGAACTGGGAGGTAGTGCCCGTTATAATTTCAGTGATCGGGATGCAACATCTACAAACTACTCGGAACGTTTCCTGCAAAATGGAAATTCTTATTCAAATTCGAACAGTAAAGGCCGCAATAAGAATACGAACTTTAATGCAGACTTTCGGTTGGAGTGGAAACCGGACACATTGACAAATATCATTTTCCGTCCGAACGTTTCTTATGGAAAGTCTAATAGTTATTCTATTTCCGAATCGGGAACTTTTAATGGAGATCCATTTAATTTGGTGTCTAATCCTAATGAGTTTTTGAATAAGATTTTCTGGGGAAGTACGGATGATCCTTTAGAAGCTATTCGTGTCAACGCCAGTAATAGTGAATCAAAATCTGAAGGGCAGAATCTCTCTGCAAATGCTTCTTTGCAAGTGAATCGTAGATTGAATAATCAGGGACGAAACATCACTTTCCGTGGTACATTTAGTTATGGAGATAATGACAGCGAACAGTTTAGTGAATCATTGACGCGTTATTTTGATGATAATGCAAAAAAAGAAGATGATGAGCGTAAACAATATACTACTTCTCCAACCAAAAATTATGATTATACTGCCGAACTGACCTATAGCGAACCGATTGCGAGAGCTACCTTCTTACAGTTCCGCTATAAATTTCAATATAAATATAGTGAAAGTGACAGAAGTACATACAGCTTGATTCCTGATGCCGATAAAGGACAGGATTGGTTTTGGAATTTTGGTGATGGTCTGCCTGTAGGATATGAAGAGAATAAAGATAGAGATTTGAGTAAGTATGCTCAATATAAATATTATAACCATGATATTAATGCAGGACTAAATATTATCCGCGAGAAATATAGATTGAACTTTGGAGTATCTTTGCAACCGCAGAACACCAGATTGGATTATAAGAAGGCCGAAGTAGATACTGTGGTAAAAAGAAATGTGTTCAATTTTGCTCCTAACGTTGATTTTCGTTACAGATTTTCTAAAGTCAGCCAGTTGCGCTTTACCTATCGGGGACGTGCAAGCCAGCCGAGTATGGAAAATTTGCTTGATGTAACTGATGACTCTAATCCGTTGAATATCCGTAAGGGTAATCCGGGATTGAAACCTTCTTTCTCTCATTCTATGCGTTTGTTTTATAATACTTATAATGCAGATAAACAGCGTGGCATGATGGCTCATGCAAACTTGAATATGACTCAAAATAGCATTACTAATGCCACTACTTATAATCAGAGTACTGGTGGAGTGACTGTTAAACCGGAGAATATCAACGGAAACTGGAATGCGATGGGAATGTTTGGATTCAATACAGCATTGAGAGACAAGCGGTTTACCATAAATTCTTTTTCCCGTGCTAATTATACCAATGCGGTTTCTTATCTTTTTAATGACGATACTAAAATAAATGACAAGAACACTAGTACGACACTGACTTTCGGAGAGAATTTGAATGGAACTTTCCGTAACGACTGGTTTGAATTTACCTTGAATGGTTCAATCAACTATAACTTTGAGCGAAATCAACTGCGTCCGGAAAACAATCAAGAACCCTATACATTTGGTTATGGTGCAAGTACTAATATCTCTTTACCTTGGAGTATGACGTTGTCTACCAATATCACTAATAACGCTCGTCGTGGTTATCGTGATGCCAGTATGAATAAGAATGAACTTATTTGGAATGCACAGATTGCCCAAAACTTCCTGAAAGGCAATGCCGCAACCATCAGTTTTGAAGTATATGATATTCTGCGGCAGCAATCTAATATCAGCCGTTCGTTAACAGCCGATATGCGTTCTGTTTCTGAATATAACGGAATTAATAGCTACTGCATGCTTCGTTTCTCTTATCGTCTGAATGTTTTTGGAAATAAAGAAGCTCGCGGCAATATGCGTCATGGCGGTTTTGATGGTGGTGGACCTCGTGGCCCGCGTGGTGGCTTTGGAGGTGGCAGACCACACTAAAGCAGAGTAATAGGTTTAAATAAAAACAGGAAGTCCCGGCACAACGATTCAATGTTGTTGCCGGGACTTCTTTGTTAATCCGAGAATTTACTCTATATTTGTTGTTTAGTATCCGTATGAAAGGAGATTCCTATGATTGATTGGAACTATATGCTTAGCCAGATAGCAACAGTGGCTTTTGATATTCTTTATTTTGGAGCCATTATCGGTACGATTGTCATCATCATTCTTGACAACCGGAATCCGGTTAAAACCATGGCATGGATACTCATATTACTTTTCCTTCCTATTGTCGGACTTGTCTTTTATTTTTTCTTTGGGCGGAGTCAACGTCGCGAACGTATCATTGGGCAAAAAAGCTACGACCGCTTATTGAAGAAACCAATGGCCGAATATCTCGCACAGGATTGTTCGGACGTTCCTTATGAATACTCCCGTCTTATTCAGCTTTTCCAGCAAACGAATCAAGCGTTTCCATTTGAGGGGAACCGTGTGGCAGTCTATACCGAAGGATATACCAAACTTCAATCATTGTTGCGTGAACTGCAAAAAGCGAAGCAGCATATCCACATGGAATATTACATCTTTGAAGATGACGCTATCGGGCGTATGGTCAGGGATGTGCTGATAGAAAGAGCTTCTCACGGGGTTGAAGTACGGGTTATCTATGATGATGTAGGTTGCTGGCATGTGCCTAACCGTTTTTTTGAAGAAATGCGCAATGCCGGTATTGAAGTCAGGAGCTTTTTGAAAGTACGTTTTCCCTTATTTACCAGTAGGGTGAATTACCGCAACCATAGAAAGATTGTCGTTATTGACGGACGCGTGGGCTTCGTTGGGGGAATGAACCTGGCAGAACGTTATATGCGTGGCTTTTCTTGGGGGATTTGGCGAGATACGCATATCATGTTGGAAGGCAAGGCAGTGCATGGTTTACAAACGGCTTTTTTGCTTGATTGGTATTTTGTAGACCGTACGTTGATAACCGCTTCCCGTTATTTTCCGAAGATTGACTCTTGCGGAAGTTCTTTAGTGCAAATTGTCACGAGTGAGCCTATCGGGCCATGGAAAGAAATCATGCAGGGATTGACTGTTGCCATTACCAGTGCAAAAAAATATTTCTATATGCAAACACCTTATTTTTTGCCTACAGAACCAATATTAGCAGCTATGCAAACAGCAGCATTGTCTGGGGTGGATATACGCTTGATGTTACCGGAACGTGCAGATAACTGGATAACTCATCTTGGATCGCGTTCTTATTTGGCAGATGTGATGCAGGCAGGTGTTAAAGTCTATTTTTATAAGAAAGGTTTTCTACATTCTAAGCTGATGGTTTCAGATGATATGCTTTCCACTGTAGGCTCTACCAATGTTGACTTCCGTAGCTTTGAGCATAACTTTGAGGTGAATGCTTTTATGTATGACGTAGAAACTGCCCTTGAAATGAAAGAAATATTTCTTCAGGACCAGCGCGAAAGTACACAGATCTTTTTGAAGAATTGGGGCAGACGTTCGTGGAGACAAAAAGCTGCGGAGTCTATCGTGCGTTTATTGGCTCCGCTACTTTAATAAGGATGAAATTGTATTTGGATCTTATCTGAATAGTGAGAAGTTCACACTTCCATACACCCTTCTCTCAAGGAAATGTGGATTTTCTTCGAAATTATTATCTTTTCCATGCTCCAGTACCAATAATCCTCCTTCTTTGAGAAGATTATTCTGAAAGATTAATTCGGGTATTGTTTCCAACTCTTTTAAAGCGTAGGGAGGATCGGCAAAGATGAAGTCGAACTGTTCGCGGCCATTTTTGATAAACTTGAATACATCTCCGCGTATCGGCAGACATTTGTCTGTCTGCACCTCTTTCATAATTTTGCAGATGAATGAGTGATGTGCAGGATCTTTCTCAATGCTGATAACACGGTCGCATCCGCGGGATACCAATTCGATACTGATGCTTCCCGTTCCGGCAAACAAATCAAGAGCTGTTATTCCTTCTTCAAAATCGATATAGTTATTGAGTACATTAAACAGATTTTCTTTGGCGAAATCTGTCGTAGGGCGTGCTTTAAATGTCCGAGGCACGTCAAATCTTCTTCGTTTGTAAATACCGCTGATTACTCGCATGTTAATAAGGCTTGCATGTCAATATTAGTTGCAGGATTCATGATGAATACCTGTAGGATAAACTTTTTCAATTCACTCATTAAAACGTCTTTCTCCGGAAGTATTCCGGTTAGGTGTAACTCATCCCGTTCCTGATTAAACTCCAGTTGTTTCCAGGCGTACAATAAATAGTAAATACGGTCTTCTGTGTGCGTACATTCAAAGGAATTAGCCAGAAGCAGATGTCCTCGTTCAAAACAATAGATGTCAATGCCGTCTTTGCGTACAGAAGCATACATCTTCTTACTGTTTCCCAATCTGCTTTTTACAGAAAAATAATCGATGAATGGAGTAGAATGAGAATAGAAACGAGCTTCGGGATATTGTTCATTCAAAAAGGTCTGTGCGCTTTTGTCTATGCCGAAGATGACAGCTACATTATTCTTTCTTAGAATATTATAGAGCACCGTTTCGTTTTCTTTTTTCTGATGATTATGATAAAACAGAAGTTCCGCCTGTTCCTCTTCAAACAATTCTAATGGCGCAATCGTAAAACGCTTGCCTGCCATCATAATGTTTACTCGTTTGTAAGGATGATTGAGGAAATCCGATTCGTGAAAGAGTGTTTTTAGATTTGCGGTAAGGGATGAAGACGCATTTATCTCTTTCTCTATTATTGAAAGCGAATCGTCATGAATCGGGTTATAGATAGAAAAAGAAAATCCATCCGTACTAAGACGGATGGATAAAGTATATTGTTTTGATTTAGTAAAATCAATCATTATTCCCAGTTACCAGCACCATTGTTTGGAGTATCGATAGAACCTACCATCAAGCCGCTATATTTGCCTAGTTTAGAATCCAGGTCTTTTAGGTTGATGATTTCTTGTTTGTCAAGTCCGCTCAAATAAGTTTCGTATGGAGCTTTCACTTCGAACAAATATACCGGAGCACCAGACTTGGCAGTGTCATTTTTCACGTTCATTTCGAATTGAGCACCATTTCCGTGAGGAATATATTTCATAGAGTCGGCATTGAATCCTTTGGGATAGATAGTATCCAATACAGCTACCCACATAGTGTCACGTTTGAAGTTTTCAAGTCCCCATTTCTTAACTTCATCGTATCTACCGGTTTTCTTTGCTTTTTCGATGATAGCCATGGCTTTCTTTTCAGTCAGTCCATCTTCCAATTGCTTGTCAGTTAACATTCCCATCTTCATAACGAACGGCAATTTTTGATTTTTAACGAAATCAATCAGTGTGTCTAATTTGGGTGCATACATTCCGCGGTGCAGCGAACGGTATTCCTGCTGTGCCTTACGGATGTCGATCAAACGGGCAATGACTGCTTTTTCTCTTTCTTTTTTTGCGTTTTCAAAATTGATAGGACCCATAATGCTGGTGTAACAGATGTAAATCAGTGCAGCAGCACAAAGCACCAATACAATATTAAATACTGTTTTCATGATAAATTATGTTTTTAGTTGTTATATTCGCATCGCAAAAATAGAATAAATAAATTTAAATACGATAGTTCCTCG
>ERZ1504715.687-NODE-687-length-9467-cov-2.534318_pt1 | contig 9467 bp, 9 predicted proteins | sample MGYA00572388_ERZ1504715 | MGnify/ENA primary metagenome ERZ1504715 (study PRJEB39906, sample SAMEA3182114) | gut metagenome | biome: human; feature: gut; material: Stool; isolation source: human stools | place: Canada | collected 2013-06-10 ... | reverse complement strand
AAAGTAAATGATTTTTTTGGTAACCTGTAGCATTTTCAGCATCTTATAAGGATATTTTCGAAGAAACATCAGCTAAATGAAACCAACTCCTATCCTGGTAAGGACGAACGGCTACCCGTTTCGGAGCAGTTTCATAGAGGGGGAAATTTTGTTCCATTGGCATAAATCTTTTGTTTCTTCCCATAAAAAACAAATTTTCACTGGCGAGAAAAGTTATTTTCACCTCATGGAAACAGATAAAACATTCCACACTTCAGGTTGATTAAAGCAGGACTTTCAACAAAAAGATCCCGATCCATCGAACAGTCGCCGGGATGGATCGGGATCGGGCATGTATGGGGAATAAAATATCAGAGCGCTTCCTTAAGGATCTCGCCTACGGTCGGATGTGGGAAGACGATGGACTTCAGCTCGGAGGCCTTCATGCCTTTTTCGACAGCGATCCCGGCTATGACGATCAGCTCGGAGGCCGGATTTCCCAAGAGGTGGGCGCCGATGATCGTTTCGTCTTCAGCCAAAATCAGCTTGCAGACGCCGTTGCCCTGCTCGTTTTCAGCGACAAAGCGGCCGGAGAACGCCATCGGTATCTTCTTGACGGTGTAGGGCGTGCCTTCGGCCTGCAGTTCCTCTTCGGTCTTGCCAACGCCTGCGATTTCGGGATTGGTATAGACAACGCCCGGAATGGCCTTGTAGCTCATGCTGCGGTTCTTGCCTAAAATATGATCGACAGCCACTTCCGCTTCGCTGACAGCCGTATGGGCCAACAGGGAGAAAGCGGTTATATCGCCGCAGGCATACACATTCGGGACGGAAGTCTGCATAAATCCGTTCACTTTGATCCCGTTGCGGAAAGGTTCGGGGGCCAGTGTTTCCAAGCCGAAACCTTTGGTCACGGGACGACGGCCTACGCTCAACAGGATTTTTTCGCCTTGGATGACTGATGTCTCGCCGTCCTAAATAGAACTTGACGCCCCGTTTGGCATACTCGGCCTGCAACATCTCGGACAGCTCCCTGTCCATCGGACCGAGAATCTTATCCAGCATCTCGACCACATGCACTTCCGTTCCCATGCTGTTGAAGAAGGAGGCGAACTCCATGCCGATCACACCGCCGCCGATGATCACCAGCGAAGCCGGCAGTTCTTTGGACAGCAACGCCTCACGGCTTGTCCAATACTCCGTTTCCGCCAATCCGGGAATGGGGGGTATGACAGTTTCCGAACCGGTGCAGATAAGCAGGTTGGCGGCTTCATAAACAGCTTCGCCCGAGGCGATAGTGATCGTTCCGTCAGCTGCCCGCCCTTTGATTTCGGCTTCGCCGCTCACCACTTCCACGCCGTCCTCCTTCATCTTCATGCGGATGCCGGCTGTCAGTTTCTTTACGACTTTATTTTTACGAGCGATGATCTTCGGGAAATCGAAAGCAGGATTCTCCGCACTTACCGCATATTTGGGGGCGTGTTTGATCGTATCAAACACTTTCGCAGAATAAAGCAAAGTCTTTGTCGGCACGCATCCTTCATTCAGGCACACACCGCCTAACGCGTTCTTCTCAAAAAGCACGGTGGACAAGCCACCCGCAGCCGCCTTCTCGGCAGCCGTATAACCGGCGGGACCGCCTCCGATTATGGCAACATCGTATTTCATGTTCTCAGATTTAATTAAATTTTATATTGGGATTAATTTGTTGTAAGATCGAAATAAATTCTTCCTTGTCGGCCGGATAAAAAGAGGAGCGCCTCTCTATGCCTCCTTCCATACGGGAGTAATAGACGACGACTTTGTTACCGCTGCATTCGAGCCGGGAGATCAGTTTCACGTCGATTTGCCCGTTTCCGTGCAACATGTCCCTATCCGTTATCTGATACGGACGTAACTGAAGTATAGTTAACGGCAGGAAACAAAGGATCAAGGGTAGTCGATCAAATTTGTCCTCGCTGAAAGCATCCATAATAACCAACAATGCAAATACTCCTAATAAAATCCAGAAGATGTATACATGCCAATCTTTCTGGTTTTTCCGAATCCGTGCTTTCATGGTAATCTGTTTTTAAGTTTTAGATAACCGGTTCCTTTATCCGGATATCGGGATTATGCTTCTTCAACAGCTTGACGAAGTCCTGCTTGTTGACCGGCGAAATCAATAGCCACTGCGTGTCGCCTTTGTAGATGATCAGACGGTCCAGTGACAGGGCGTAGCTCGAGACAGGCATCACTGTCACCTCGACGGCACTAATCTCCGAGATAGGAATCCGCTTTTCCGGGAAAAAACTGCAATGGGCAATCAGATAACCATCCGCCGTTATTTTATACCAGGTCGACAACAGCATGTGAATACACTCCAATGTAAACAACAGCAGCACGATCATCGTTACGGGAGACTTGCCGCCCACAAATGCAGCAACAGTGCTTGCCGCCATCACCAACAGTATCAGATGATACCACCAACCTACTTTCGATTTAAAGACTCTGTCCATATCCTGAATTTTGCCGAAAGATAATCATTTTATTTCTTTTGGCGATTCAGGGAAAAGAAAATGCGCTGCAACTTCTCAGTAACAACGCATCCACTTAAACCGGTCAAACAATTCCCAAAAAGGAATATATCTTACATTACTTTACAACTTCGAGGACAGTATAGTATTGCAACTGATTGTTGTTATTATACTGTTCGTTCTTTACGACACCCACATTCGGAGCGTACCATTCATATCCATAGCCCTCGATCGTTTCCTTCGGGGAGCGGGATTTGATTTTATATTTTACTTTCGTGCAGTCGAACGTGCCGGCGGGAGTCGCTACCTGTTCGGTCGTCACATATTCGCGGTCGTAGATAGACACGTTTTTGCGATCCTTCCGATTCTTCTTCGAGTAGATCTGAATGGTTGCATCATCGAAATACATATCGTCGCCATTATTGGACGGAGCGTTCGATACACTCGGATAGTTAATGACTGCTTCGGTAGCAGCCAAATCAGACTGGATAGTCGACACGAAAGACGGATTTGACAAAGTCTCCTTCATCTCGATAAAGAACTCACCATCTCGGCAGAATGCTTCTAGGTCACCCTTGTCATAAACCGTACCTGCGCTATTTTTGAACACATAATCGGCTTCCACTTCCAGGCCGGACGGGATGTTCTTCACTTCATCGACCGTGTAGGTCATCACACTCTGCAGGTTTCCTTTTGCATCATAGCCTTTTTTTACGAGCTGCGTACCTTTGGTCTGCGGGAAAAAGAACGTACAATCCTGAGCCATCGCACCAGCCGCAAACAACAAGGCCAGAGCGTTCAATACAACTTTAGATTTCATATTTTAAAACGTTTAAGTGTTAATAATTAGCAGGATATCCAATGCCCCAATAGAACAGGGTTCCATTCTGAGATGTTTACGACGAGAAGTTTAAAATATCCAAAGAATCAGTAATGCGGACTATTTTGCACGAAAGCGGGCTGTATAAGGTACAACTAAATGAGTTAATTCCTAACTTTGTCAGCCACAAAGGATATAAACTATGGTACAACAATTCGATTTCTTAGTGATCGGTTCCGGTATCGCTGGCATGAGCCTCGCCTTGAAGGTAGCCGATAAAGGGAAAGTAGCCATCATCTGCAAGACAGAGCTGGAAGAAGCGAACACCTATTTCGCGCAGGGAGGCATTGCTTCGGTAACAAACCTGCTGGTAGACAATTTCGACAAGCATATTGAAGACACAATGATTGCCGGCGACTGGATCAACGACCGGGAAGCCGTGGAAATGGTCGTACGAGGCGCACCGGATCAGATCAAGGAACTCATAAGTTGGGGTGTGAACTTCGACAAGAAGGAGAACGGCGAGTTCGATCTTCACCGCGAAGGAGGGCATTCCGAATTCCGCATCCTACATCACAAGGACAACACCGGCGCCGAGATCCAACTAAGCCTTATCGAAGCGATCAAGAGACATCCCAACATCACGATATTCAACCATCACTTTGCAGTAGAGATCATCACGCAGCATCACTTGGGTATCATCGTCACCCGTCATACGCCGGGCATCAAATGTTACGGCGCTTATGTGCTGAACGAAGACACCGGTAAGGTAGACACATTCCTGTCCAAGGTAACAGTTATGGCAACAGGCGGTTGCGAAGCTGTTTATCGCAACACAACCAACCCGCTGATCGCTACGGGCGACGGTATCGCAATGGTGTATCGCGCGAAAGGAGCTGTCAAAAACATGGAGTTCATCCAGTTCCACCCGACCGCTCTTTTCCACCCGGGAGACCGTCCCTGTTTTCTGATCACCGAAGCCATGCGCGGATATGGCGGCGTCTTACGTACGCTGGACGGAAAGGAGTTCATGCAAAAATACGACAAACGTCTGTCTCTCGCCCCGCGTGACATCGTAGCACGTGCGATCGATAACGAGATGAAACTCCGAGGTGAAGATCACGTTTACTTGGATGTGACCCATAAAGACCCGGAGGAGACGAAGAAGCATTTCCCCAATATCTATAAAAAATGCCTCAGCATCGGCATCGACATCACGAAGGATTATATCCCGGTAGCTCCAGCAGCCCATTATCTGTGCGGCGGTATTAGTGTCGATCTGAACGGGCAATCCAGCATCCGTCGTCTCTATGCCATCGGCGAATGTTCCTGCACAGGATTGCACGGTGGAAATCGCTTGGCTTCCAACTCGTTGATCGAAGCAGTCGTATATGCGGATGCAGCAGCTAAACATATCCTAAGCGTCCTCGAACGCTACGATTTCAACACCGATATTCCCGAATGGAACGACGAAGGTACGATCTCTACCGAAGAACGCGTACTGATCACCCAAAGCATGAAAGAAGTGAACCAGATCATGGAATCTTATGTCGGCATCGTCCGCAGTAATACCCGCCTGACCCGCGCCTGGAACCGCCTGGACATCCTGTACGAAGAGACGGAAAGCCTCTTCAAACGTTGCAAGGCCTCCAAAGAACTGTGTGAACTGCGTAACATGATCAACGTCGGTTACCTGATCACCCGTCAGGCAATGGAACGTAAGGAAAGTCGCGGGTTGCACTATACGATCGACTATCCGCCGTTAAAGAAAGATTAAAAGCCCGGAAAAAGCATGTCAAAATCACCTTGTTCCCGCACTCTCCCACACGAGGCACGGGAACAAGGAGTTTTTAATTTTCTTCCTTTCCTTTAATTTATTATGAACATGAAAAAGCACCATCTATTACTATTCTTTTTATTCCTGTTTATCTCCTGTTCAACGCACAAAAAGTACGGAGCATGCGAATTGAAAGAGACAGACGAAACGCTGTCTTTCCCGATCGATTCGAACACGAAAAACAACTTCAACATTTATTCAGTCTATAAAGACAAAGACGGAAAAGAGTATTTCACTTTCCAGAATATTGAAAACAATACGATCCACTTCTATGACCTGAAACAGCAGAAACCGGCGTTCAGGATAACCCCTTCACAGGAAGGAAGTAACGGTGTTGGAAGGATATTCGGTTATTACATTCAGAATCTCGACAGTATTTACGTCTTCAATTTTTACGAAAGTGGGCTATACTTGATTAATAAGAACTGCGACCTTCTTGATAAGCAGCCTTTTCCTGGATTAAAACCTTCTTGTTTTATGGCTACAGCCTCACAATTACCTGTACGTATCGAACACACTCTATATACCTGCATAGAACCAAATCGCCTGATTGAGCATGACCCTGTTTCCGTCGCAATCAATATGAATACGAAAGAGGAGAAGAAACTGCCCTTCGATTATCCCGATTATCCCGGTTCGGAAGTCAAGCTGAAACGATACGGCATGGAAGCCAGTTACAGCCGTTGCTATGACGGCCAACGCTTCATTTACTCGTTCCACTATGACGAGAATATCTATGTGGCTACTCCTGAACACGACTCGATACGGAAAGTCTCGGTTAAAAGTAAGTACTTCGACAAAGTACAATTGCCAGACGAGTTGACAGCAAGCCCCGAAGACTTCTGTGTGAATGCCTGGTATAATAACTTGCTGTACGATCCCTACCGGAAGGTTTATTACCGGATTGCTTATCCGCCCTCGACTTTGGATAAAGGCGTCCGTCCTATGGAACTCGTACAATTCGGGCGTAAGAACTTCAGCATTATTATTCTCGATAAAGATTTCCGTATTCTCGGCGAAACCCTCTTTCCCGACAATACCTATAATCCGACCATCATGCTGGTTCGTCCCGAAGGGCTATACATTTCCGACAGCCATTACCTGAATCCCCAGTTTAACGACGATATTCTTAGTTTCCGGAAATTTGAGTTGAAGGAAGAATAAGCGACAACTCGAACAACACATGCAGTAATAAAGGTATATTTATCCGTAATTCAGGTATTACACAATTAAATCTTGTCCACTACTTTTGAAGAAATAATTAAAAGGGAAGATTTATATGGAAAAGAAAATGACAAGAAGGTCCTGGATGAGGTCTTCATTGACTACATTAGCATCCTTAGCAGCAGCTTCCAGTCTGCCAATTCATTTGAAGGGCAATATCGTGCCCGCCGTCATCCCTCTTAAAGGAGGAACAAACCAAAATAGATCAAAAGTCCTGATGACAAAAGAGATCTCTCCCGATGCTTTGGTCAAAATATACGAAGCACTCAAGCGTAAAGCATCCGGACGAGTTGCCATCAAAATCAGTACAGGCGAACCGGGCGGACATAATTTCCTGCAGCCGTCTCTGATCAAAGACTTAGTGCAGAAAGTAAGCGGGACAATAGTAGAATGCAATACGGCCTATGTCGGAAAACGCTTTACGACAGAAGAGCATATCCAAGCAGCTAAAGACCATGGTTTCTTCGACATAGCAAAGGTCGACATCATGGATTCTGAAGGTGAATTCAATATTCCGGTAAAAGATAAAAAACATATCCAATATAACATCGTCGGAACCCATCTGAAGAACTATGATTTCATGATTAACCTGGCGCATTTCAAAGGACATGCAATGGGTGGATTCGGAGGTGTAATCAAAAATCAGTCCATCGGTGTCGCCTCTTCTAAAGGCAAAACCTATATTCATACGGCCGGTAAAACAGCAGAGACTGCCGAATTATGGAATAACCTACCCGAACAAGATGCTTTCCTCGAATCAATGGCAGCTTCGGCGCAAAGTGTAGCAGATTATTTCGGTGATAATATTTTATATATTAATGTAATGAATAATCTTTCAATTGACTGCGATTGCGATTCCAACCCTCATGATCCCGAAATGAAAGACATCGGAATACTTGCTTCAACCGACCCCGTAGCTCTGGATCAGGCTTGTCTGGATTTAGTATATGCTGTAAAGCCAACCGAAGGCAACGACAATAGACCGTTGGTCAATCGCATTGAAAGCCTTCATGGACGTCACACGGTTGATTATGCCGAGACGATCGGACTCGGAAGCAAGAACTATGAATTGGTAGTATTAGATACATAATTCCAGATAAAAGATTCAGTCTGTCCTCCTATTGTAAAAAATATTCCGAATCAATATGTACCTTTGTCATATCAGTAACTTTCACAGGAATATAAACCGAAAAACACAAACAAGATGGACAAACGAATCTTATTGCCTTTAGTAATCCTGCCCGCTTTCCAGACAGGAAATATGCAGGCAGCCGACCAGCCTGCCAAGCGGCCGAACATCATCCTCTTTATGGTTGACGATATGGGATGGGAAGACACTTCCCTGCCTTTCTGGACAGAAAAGACGCATTATAACGAAGTCTACGAGACGCCCAACATGGAACGCCTCGCCCGTCAGGGAGTCATGTTCACCCAGGCCTATGCCAGCAGTATCAGCTCCCCGTCCCGTTGCAGCCTGATCACGGGGACGAATGCCGCCCGCCACCGTGTCACCAACTGGACGCTGCAAAAGGATAAGACGACCGACCGCAAAGACAGTCTGCTCGACATACCGGACTGGAACTATAACGGCGTCAGCCAGGTTCCGGGAACAAACAATACCTTCGTCGGGACTTCTTTCGTCCAGCTCCTGAAGAATAGCGGCTACCATACGATCCACTGCGGAAAGGCCCATTTCGGCGCGATCGACACTCCGGGGGAAGACCCGCACCACTGGGGGTTCGAAGTCAACATTGCCGGCCATGCTGCCGGAGGTTTAGCGAGTTACTTAGGTGAAGAGAATTACGGTCATACGAAGGACGGCAAGCCGACCTCCCTAATGTCCATCCCAGGTCTCGAAAAGTATTGGGGCACGGAGATGTTTGCGACCGAAGCCCTGACATTGGAGGCAATCAAGGCTCTCGACAAAGCGAAGAAATACAACCAGCCGTTCTACCTCTATATGTCCCACTATGCCATCCATATCCCGTTGAACAAAGACATGCGTTTCTATGAGAAATACAAAAAGAAGGGAATGACAGACCATGAGGCAGCCTACGCCACCCTGATCGAAGGGATGGACAAGAGCCTGGGCGACCTGATGGACTGGTTGGAGAAGAACGGGGAGGCAGATAATACGATCATCCTCTTCATGAGCGATAATGGTGGCCTTGCCTCTACGTCCGAATGGCGCGACGGCCCGTTGTACACACAGAACTATCCGCTGCATAGCGGCAAAGGCTCTCTTTGTGAAGGGGGTATCCGCGAACCGATGATCGTCAGTTGGCCGGGAGTAGCCCAACCGAATACCCGTTGCGACAAATATCTGCTGATAGAAGACTTCTACCCGACTATTCTCGAAATGGCCGGAGTGAAGGACTACGAGACGGTGCAACCGATCGACGGCGTCAGTTTCGTCCCTCTGCTCACCGGGACGGGCGATCCTTCCAAAGGGCGTTCCCTCTTCTGGAACATGCCGAACAACTGGGGCAACGACGGTCCGGGCATCAACTTCAACTGTGCGGTCCGCAATGGCGACTGGAAACTGATTTACTATTACGGCACTGGCAAGAAAGAGCTGTTCAACATCTCCGACGATATCGGCGAAAAGAACGACCTTAGCACCCGCCACCCGGAAATCGTCAAACGCCTCTCCAAAGAACTCGGCGACCATCTCCGTAAAGTAGATGCCCAACGGCCATCTTTCAAGGCGACAGGAAAGGCTTGCCCGTGGCCGGATGAGATAAATTAACATAGCATGGGACTGCGTCCTATATAGGCTGTTTTCCTAAAATAATAAAATGAGGCATAACCTCATATTGATCAAAATATAAATTAAAAAGAGAGTGAAAAGAAGAGAGTTTCTTTTTTGGCATAAGCAGGGAGGAGATACCGGACTGTCAGGAAACGAAAAGAAACAAAAAAGGGCATCCTCGCGGACGCCCTTTCTCATTCAATACTAAATATGGATTAGTATACATTTACCTTAATAATTTTCGTATTGCCGACATTGGTTAATTTCACAATGTAAATGCCTTTTATCACTCTATCACTACAAAAGTTTCAGATATTGATATTCAAGCGTTATAGCAGT
>ERZ1504715.682-NODE-682-length-9511-cov-4.210766_pt1 | contig 9511 bp, 7 predicted proteins | sample MGYA00572388_ERZ1504715 | MGnify/ENA primary metagenome ERZ1504715 (study PRJEB39906, sample SAMEA3182114) | gut metagenome | biome: human; feature: gut; material: Stool; isolation source: human stools | place: Canada | collected 2013-06-10 ... | reverse complement strand
TCGGAGATGTGTATAAGAGACAGAAACTTCTTCTCTCCTTTCCAAAGGTCTATCAGTTCGGGGATAAAGTAAATGCCCGGCTCAACGGTATGTACAAAACCCGGTTCCAAAGGAATGGCAAGACGCTGGCTCTTACGACCGAACTGCGTACTCTTAGGCTGACCGTTGTAACCGACCCAAATCTCGCCGAGGTTTTCCATATCATGCACATCCAGCCCCATCATATGCCCCAATCCATGAGGATAGAACAAGGCATGTGCGCCTTCACGTACAGCATCTTCGGCATTGCCTTTCATCAAACCGAGTTCTTTCATGCCCTCTACCATTACGCGGGCGGAAAGGTCGTAAACATCCATATAAGGAATACCCGGACGAAGCGCTTTGACAGCCTCCAGATGCATTGCATTCTGAATTTCATAAACAGCCCGCTGACGAGGGGTAAACGTTTTATCGGCAGGAATGGTAGAGGACATATCGCCCGCATAACCCGACTCCACTTCCGCACCGGCATCAATCAGGAATAAATCTCCCGGCTTCACCTTATTGCCATGATAATGATTGTGCAAAGTCTGTCCGTTGACAGTGGCAATCGTTGCAAAAGAGAGCTCGCAATTATTGGATTCGGCCACCCGGTTCATTTCTGCTACGACTTCGTATTCGTACATACCCGGACGAAGTACTTTCATAGCCGTAATGTGCATATCAGCCGTCACATTACATGCCTTTTCTATCTCTTCTACTTCTTCGGCAGACTTATAACTGCGTTGTGCCACAATTGCACGGATAAATGGAACAGAACCTTCCTGGCGTGCAGGCGGAATGCCCAGCCACTCCATCAGTTTCAATTTATGCTCTGCCCTGTAGGGAGGCAGGTAATGCACTGTCTGTCCCTTGCGCACTGCTTTATGCAGATAGTTCATGATTTCGGCAGAAGGCATTACTTCCGTTATGCCCACACGCCCGCTTTTCTCTTTCAGGGTAGGCTGCGTTCCCATCCATACGATATGGTCAATCGTAAGTTCATCGCCAAATATAATCTCCTTGTCCTCATCAATATCGATAATCGCCGACAAACCGGCAAACGACAAACCGAAATAATACAAGAAGGTAGAATCCTGACGATAACGGAAAGTATTGTCCTCATAATGCAGTCCTTGTTCGTCATTACCCAAAAACAGCAACACTCCTGAGCCTATATTTTTCTTCAACAGGGCCCGACGCTGTATATACGTTTCTTTAGCAAACATAATGTTCATAGTTTTAGTTGTTATACCACAAAGATAAAGAGAATATTTGAAAGGATAAGGAAAATCAGGAAATACTGACTTACAACCCAACAAGAAAAAACAACCGAACCGCAGCTTTCTTGTTAAATATAACAGAAGAAGATTTTTCGTTCCCGAACTATTCACTATTTTTGCAAAAAGTGCGAAGATAAAACTTATCTTTGCAGCGGACAAATAATGTAAATTATGGCACAAGGCTCCCGACAGATACAAACCCAAGCGCAGCAGCAGATACAGACGCTGTCACCACAACAGATTCTGGTAGTAAAGCTGTTGGAACTTCCGGCAATAGAGCTGGAAGACCGCGTACGTGCCGAACTTCTGGAAAATCCGGCACTGGAAGAGGGAAAAGATGATACATCCGGCGATGAATATTCCAATACCCCCGATGCAGACTCCAATGCAGAAGATGGTGGAGATACCGATTACGATTCTCTGAGCGACTATCTCAACGAGGATGACATACCCGACTATAAATTACAAGAAAACAACCACAGCAAGGGAGAACAAGCCGAAGAGATACCTTTCTCCGATACGACTTCCTTCTATGAAACCCTGAAAGAACAACTAGGTGAGCGCAACCTTACCGAACACCAGCGTGAACTGGCCGAATATCTCATCGGCTCATTGGACGACGACGGGCTGCTGCGCAAATCACTGGACAGTATCAGCGATGAGCTTGCCATTTATGCCGGCATCGAAGCCACTACCGGAGAACTGGAAGAAGCATTGAGAATCATTCAGGATTTCGACCCTGCCGGATTGGGAGCCCGCAACTTGCAGGAATGCCTTCTCATCCAGATACGGCGCAAGATAGAACAGCAGCACTTCACTCCCAATCCGATTCTTTATATTGAAGAAGCAATCATTTCCGAATGCTACGAGGATTTCACCCGTAAGCATTGGGACAAAATACAACAGAAACTCGGACTGGAAGAAGATGCTTTCCAGCAAGCCATAAAAGAAATCTGCAAACTGAATCCGCGTCCGGGAGCGTCTTTGGGTGAAGCTATCGGCAAGAACCTGCAACAAATCGTACCCGATTTTATTGTGGATACCTATGACGACGGCACTATCAACCTGTCGCTCAACAACCGGAATGTTCCCGAACTGCGCATGAGCCGCGATTTCACCGAAATGGTAGAGGAACACACCAAGAACAAGGCAAACCAGTCCAAGGAATCCAAAGAGGCCATGATGTTCCTGAAACAGAAAATGGATGCAGCTCAGGGATTTATCGATGCCGTCAAGCAACGGCAGAATACCCTGATGACTACCATGCAGGCCATCATCGACCTGCAACGTCCTTTCTTTCTCGACGGTGACGAGTCATTGCTTCGCCCCATGATATTGAAAGACGTTGCCGAGCGCACAGGACTCGACATCTCAACCATCTCCCGCGTCAGCAACAGCAAATATGTACAGACCAACTACGGCATCTACCCGCTGAAGTTCTTCTTTAACGATGGATATGTTACGGAAGACGGCGAAGAAATGTCAGTCCGGGAGATACGGAAAATACTCAAGGAATGCATCGACAACGAGGACAGGAAAAAGCCCTATACCGATGACGAGCTGACCGAGATATTGAAAGAGAAAGGATACCCCATTGCCCGCCGTACCGTAGCCAAATACCGCCAGCAATTAAACATTCCGGTAGCAAGGCTGAGAAAATAGAAACGGCACAAGGCAATCCAAACGGTAGAGTGATAATGCAAAAATAAAAAAATGGCAATAGAACAACATATTATAGCAGATAAAAACCTTATCAGGACAGCCAGGGTAATTTCGATGATATTTACACCATTCTCCATACCTTTCATGGCATTTCTGATTCTGTTCGTATTCTCGTACCTGCGAATCATGCCCCTGCAATACAAGTTGATTGTATTGGGCGTAGTATATTGTTTTACAATCCTTATGCCCACACTGACTATTTTCCTCTTTCGCAAAATCAACGGATTCACTCCTGAGGATTTAACGGAACGGAAACGGAGATATGTACCTTTCATCCTGACCATCACTTCCTATGTGTTCTGCCTGATCATGATGCACCGGCTGAACATCCCCTGGTATATGACAGGAATTATCTTTGCCTCTCTTATCGTGATGATTATCTGTGTCATTGTCAACCTGAAATGGAAGCTCAGCGAACACATGGCGGGAGCCGGTGCCATAATAGGTGGGCTGGTTGCTTTCAGTGCCCTGTTCGGATACAATCCGGTGGGCTGGCTGTGTATATTCATTCTCGTAGCAGGCGTATTGGGCACGGCACGGATTATCCTGCAACACCATACGCTCGGTGAGGTAATGGGCGGATTTGCCGTAGGACTGATTTGTACCTTGCTGGTACTTCATCCGCTCAGCAAACTGGTATTCCGTCTATTCAGCATATTCTTATTTTAAATATCAAATATTAACTCTTAAAACTAACGATTATGAATTTTCCTAATGATGTAAAGTACACGAAAGAACATGAATGGATTCGTCTCGAAGGAGATGTAGCTTATGTAGGAATTACCGATTACGCCCAAGAACAATTGGGAGATATCGTATTTGTCGACATCCAAACCGTAGGCGAAACATTGGCAGCCGATGAAGTATTCGGCACCATCGAAGTAGTAAAAACCATTTCCGACCTTTTCCTGCCCGTTGCCGGAGAAGTGCTGGAACAAAACGAAGCATTGGAAGAGCAGCCCGAACTGGTTAACAAAGACCCGTATGGCGAAGGCTGGCTCATCAAAATCAAACCCGCTGCCGATGCAGATTTCGGCAGACTGCTGGATGCAGAAGCATACAAAGCACTGATTAATAATTAGCGTTTAGTGATTAGTGTTTAGTGATTAGGGGTAATGATTAGCAGTAATAATTTGTTTTAAAATCTTTTCTCATCAATCCCCTAATCACTAAACACTAATCACTAAACGCTAATCACTAACCACTAATTTAAATAATATGTCTCCAATTGTTAGTATCATCATGGGCAGTACTTCCGACCTTCCTGTCATGGAAAAGGCCGCACAGTTGCTCAACGATTTGCATGTACCGTTCGAAATGAACGCCCTCTCCGCCCACCGTACTCCGGAAGCAGTAGAAGAATTTGCCAAAGGGGCACGTAAACGCGGAATTAAAGTTATTATCGCGGCAGCCGGCATGGCAGCAGCCCTGCCCGGTGTTATTGCAGCCAATACCACACTGCCTGTAATCGGCGTGCCCATAAAAGGCTCCGTACTCGATGGAGTAGATGCGCTTTATTCCATCATTCAGATGCCTCCGGGCATCCCTGTGGCCACCGTAGCCATCAACGGAGCAATGAACGCAGCTATTCTTGCCGTGCAAATGCTCGCATTGAGCGACAAGGAACTGGCAGAAGCCTTTACTGCTTATAAAGAAGGTCTGAAAAAGAAAATCGTGAAAGCAAACGAAGACCTGAAAGAAGTTAAATACGAGTATAAAACAAACTGAAAGAAGTGATTGATAATCACTGACCATTAATCACTAATAACGTGGATATATTCAATTATTCCCGACGGGAAACATCAGAAGTGAATATCGGAGCCACCCCTATGGGCGGCTCCAATCCTATCCGCATACAAAGTATGACCAACACTTCCACGCAAGATACCGATGCGTGTGTAGCACAGGCCAAACGTATTGTGGATGCCGGTGGAGAATACGTACGTCTTACCACTCAAGGTGTCAAAGAAGCAGAAAACCTGATGAATATCAACGCTGCCTTACGTCAGGACGGCTACATGACACCATTGGTAGCCGACGTACATTTCAACCCGAAAGTAGCAGATGTGGCAGCGCAGTATGCGGAAAAAGTCCGTATCAACCCGGGCAACTACGTAGACTCCGCACGTACTTTCAAGCATCTGGAGTATACCGATGAAGAATATGCACAGGAACTCCGGAAGATACGCGACCGTTTCGTCCCGTTTCTGAATATCTGCAAGGCCAATCATACGGCTATCCGTATCGGTGTGAACCACGGCTCGTTATCCGACCGTATCATGTCGCGCTACGGAGACACTCCCGAAGGCATGGTAGAATCGTGCATGGAGTTTCTGAGGATCTGCGTTGCGGAGCAATTCATGGACGTAGTCATTTCCATCAAAGCATCCAATACGGTAATCATGGTGAAAACCGTACGTTTGCTTGCCCACATCATGGAGAAAGAAGGGATGCACTTCCCCTTGCACCTCGGTGTGACGGAAGCCGGTGACGGTGAGGACGGACGCATCAAATCGGCCTTAGGCATAGGTGCTTTGCTGGCAGACGGGTTGGGCGATACCATCCGCGTATCTTTAAGTGAAGCTCCCGAAGCAGAAATTCCTGTTGCCCGGAAATTGACGGACTATATTGTACAACGCCGTAACCACCCTTACATACCAGGTGCTGTAGCTCCCGAATTCCAATACTTGTCCCCTGAACGCAGAGCCACGACAGCCGTGCGCAATATAGGCGGAGAAAACCTTCCCGTTGTCGTTGCCGCACGCTTGGACGGCAATATGGATTTCAATCCGCAGTTTATGCCCGACTATGTATATGTGGGCCGTCAACTGCCCGAATCTCCCATCGAAGGCATACAATACATTATCGATGCCGACCTTTGGGAAGGACAAGCCAACACATGGCCTGCATTTAAAGGCGAACAGCTGCCGTTTATCAGCGGATGCAGCGCATCACTGAAATTTCTGTTTATCACCTATATGGGATTGAACGACGAAGTGATTGCCGGACTGAAATACCACCCGGAGGTGGTACTTGTCGCACAAAGCAACCATCCCAACAGACTGGGTGAATACCGCGCTTTGGCGCACCAACTGATGAATGAAGGATTAAAGAATCCACTTGTCTTCTTCCAGCATTACGCTGAGATTGAAACTGAAAATCTGCAAATCAAATCGGCTGCTGATATGGGAGCACTCATCATCGACGGGCTCTGCGACGGAATTTTCCTTTTCAACCAAACCGGCAAGGAAGGCGGTAAGGCGATAGACGACAAGGTTGTAGACACCACAGCTTTCGGTATCCTGCAGGCAGGGCGCATCCGTACCAGCAAAACCGAATATATATCCTGTCCGGGGTGCGGCCGTACGCTCTACGACCTCGAAAGCACCATTGCCCGCATCAAGCAAGCTACATCACACCTGAAAGGACTCAAAATCGGAATCATGGGTTGCATAGTCAACGGTCCCGGTGAAATGGCCGATGCCGATTACGGATATGTAGGTGCAGGACGGGGTAAAATCAGCCTGTATAAGAAAAAGGAGTGCATCGAAAAGAATATCCCCGAAGAGGAAGCCGTAGAAAAGCTGATTGAACTTATCAGAAAGAACGGAGATTATACCGAGCGGTAAATTTCTTATCCTCCATCAAAAAAACAGAGTCTCACAGCGTTTTTCTTTTGCCCCGGATGCAGGCAATGCTTACCGGATTCCGGAAAAGGAAAAACACTGTGAGACTCTGTTTTTTGATGGTAATCCTAATATCTGAAACTCAAAAATACGCGGAAGGATTTTGACTTCATCTTCCACTTGTCACTTTCAATTGCATCCTCAAAGTCCGGAGCATCATAATCCATTCCTTCCTCATCAAAAGAAAGTCCGTTATAAGTAGCTTTCTTCGCCCAACGATGCTCTATACCGACCGAAATTGCTTTATAGGCAACAGAAGCACCAAACGCAAAATTGGAAACATATCCGTGTCCGAAGCTGTCATCAATAACCACCATAGAATAAGTAGGCACATAATGGAAATAGGCAGCCACTTTCAAATCACCTACCGGATTGACGGTAACAGATGGTCCCACGTGCATGGAAGCGTCTATCTGATGAATACCCAAATCGATATCTTCCTCGTAATAGTCGTCATAATCACTGCTGTAATCATTATAAGCACGTGTGTACGAACCAGTTTCCGCAAAGACATCCGGTTCGGAATACTTGGCATACGAAAGCTCAAACCATGTTGCATCAATACCGAATTTAATCATATTCAGCAACGGTTTCTTATGCAGGTAATACGTTTTTCCGAAAGTCAGGGAAACACCGAAATCGTTCTTCCATTCGGCCTCATCATCCAGTTTATCCGTCAAAGTCTGGCTGGTGATATAGCCGATATTAAAGTACTTGGCTCTCTTTTTCCATATTCTTTCATTTCTCGTCTCCTCTTCAGCTTTCTGTATCCTGTCAGAAAGATTACTAACCACCTGCAACAAAGAATCTTCTTTTTGGAAAGATTGAGCCTGAGAATCAGTTTCCTGAGCGATGACGCCTTGTCCTGTCAAAATAGCGGCTGACAGCACCAACCAAAATAGCTTTTTCATCATAACGTTGTCTGTGTTTCGCCTATGGTTCCTTCGTTCGGCATACTATAAACAGTGAGAAAGCGCAGGAACACCAAAGGAATATCCTTTAACGCTTATTTGTTTTATTTTTGCAAAAGTAAAGGTTTATACACATACGCACAACGAGCCAAAAACGCAATAGAAACTAAAAAACCGGAATAGCGAACTATTCCGGTTAAAATAAGGATTATGATGATGTTTTTTTTATTTTTCCTTTTTACTCTCATCCGGTTTAACCGGCGGGACACTGAGCATTTCTTTATATTTTTCCGGAGCAGTCAATATCCCGACAGCCTCTTTCAGGTCCTTATCATCTTTCAACTGTTGGATGATACTTCCACGCTGATAGTAATAACGTTTGATAATTTCCACTGCAATCATCTCCTTTATATCCTTTGAGAAGTGGTCGAGGTCACGCTCCAGGTTATGAGATAGCTTTTTCTCCAAAGCCTTGAACTCGTCCGACGCATCCGTCAGGTATCCTTCAAACTCCGCCATTTCTTTCAAGTTCTTCAAAATTTTCTCAGTCTGCTGGTCGTACTTGAAATCGGCTTTCTGTACCATCGCCTTAAAGTCGGCATAGTCGGCATCCGTTATCTTAAAATCTTTAGGAGCCGGAATCGTGGGGTGCTTCAAACAATACTCCGTAGCGTAATTAAATATCAAGTTGTCATTCACCAAGTAGAACAGGATATTAGGCAACTTGTCCTGCTTGACGGTAATATCGGGAGTAACTCCGCCACCGTCACGTACCTCACGTCCGGCAGCAGTATGGAATACGGTAGTCAAACTATCCGGAATACGCCCTACGCTACCGTCCTCATTGCGGTGTTTGTAGTCGATAGCCTGCACGCAACGGCCGCTCGGGATATAGTATTTGGAAGTTGTCAGTTTCATTGTGCCTCCATAAGGCAGCGGACGGGTGGTCTGCACAAGTCCTTTTCCAAACGTACGGTTACCCACCACCACCGCACGGTCATAATCCTGCAATGCACCTGCCAGGATTTCCGATGCAGAAGCCGTAGCACTATTCACCAGCACAGCCAGCGGAATTTCCAAATCCAGCGGCTCACGCAACGTCTTGTACGTATTGCTTGCCTGTTTGATCTTTCCTTTCGTTGTCACCAGTGTTTTGCCGCGAGGCAGGAAGAAGTTGGCTATTTCCACGGCTTCGTCCAGCAAACCGCCGCCGTTATTACGCAGGTCGATAACCAAAGAAGTTATTCCCTGCTTTTTCAAATCAAGAAATGCCTGCTTGAACTCTTTGGAAGGATTACCGGAGAAAGTGCTCAGGTTGATATAACCGATGTTGTTATCCAACATTGCATAATAAGGAATGAAAGGTAACTGGATAGAACGGCGTACTATATCGAACTCCAACGGCTGTTCCGTTCCGGGACGTTGCACCTTCAGTTTGAAGCTCGTGCCTACCTGCCCGCGGAGCATCTCGCTAACTTCCTGATTATTCTTTCCTGCAAGGTCCTTGCCGTCGATTTCCATAAGAATATCGCCTGCCTTCAGACCTACAACGGCTGCCGGCATGTTCTCATAAGGCTCTGCTATCATGGAACGCTTCAGCTTGGTATTCCAGGTTATGATAGAGCCGATACCGCCATATGTATTCTTCAACATCTGTTCCAGTTCGCTTTGGTCGTCTTCCGGAAAATATTGCGTATAGGGGTCTAGTGAATACAGCATGGATTCGATGCCGGTACGGATAGTCTTGTTCGGGTCTATCGTATCTACATAGAACATATCCAGTTCTTTCACAATAGAATTGAATATATCCAGATTCTTTGCTACTTGAAAACTACGGTTGTCTCCACTCCTAAATCCTGTCTCTTATACACATCTCCGAGCCCACGAGACC
>ERZ1504715.678-NODE-678-length-9558-cov-2.464801_pt1 | contig 9558 bp, 7 predicted proteins | sample MGYA00572388_ERZ1504715 | MGnify/ENA primary metagenome ERZ1504715 (study PRJEB39906, sample SAMEA3182114) | gut metagenome | biome: human; feature: gut; material: Stool; isolation source: human stools | place: Canada | collected 2013-06-10 ... | reverse complement strand
CGGCAGCGTCAGATGTGTATAAGAGACAGAACTTACCGGCAACGGACTTCCTTATCGTTCACGGGAAGAGCTCGAAGTAGCTTTGTCACCCCATTTTGACATACTGTATTCAGAAGAAGAGCTTATCCCGCTTTCGTTCGAAGACCCGATAAAAGTACTATATCACTTGAAGCAAACCGGAGTCAATGGCTTATCAACGCAATCCTCTCCTACCGGAAAACAAGAGAACGATTTGTGTTCATCAGACAACAATTCAAAGAATAATTCAAGAACTAATTCTAAGAACAATTCTAAGAACAATCTCCCCCAACAACAGTGGACTCGTCGTGACTTGCAACTCTTCTGTGAACGTTACACGCAGGAATTTACTCAGGGCACTTCTGTGTCCTTAACATATCACCCTATTTATATCATCGCAAAAAAGAAAAAAGTATGAAACAGAATGTATATTTCGTAAGCGGTATCAACACTGATGCCGGAAAAAGCTATGCCACCGGCTTTCTAGCTCGTGAATGGAACAAGAACGGGCATCGCACCATCACCCAGAAATTTATTCAAACGGGAAATGTAGGTCATTCCGAAGATATTGACCTACATCGGCAAATCATGGGAATCCCTTTCACCAAAGAAGACGAAGAATTGAGTGAACGGTATGACTCTGTTTTACTTGAAGGAGCAGGCGGCCTTATGGTTCCCCTGACAACTGAACTTTTAACCATTGACTACATCGTCCAAGAAAAATATCCGCTTATCTTTGTTACTTCGGGCAAACTGGGGAGTATCAATCATACCCTGCTTAGTCTCGAAGCAATACAAAAACGCGGCATTGTACTAGATACCGTATTATATAATTTATATCCTACCGTAGAAGACAAGACGATTCAGAATGATACAATGGAATTTATCCGGACCTGGCTGAAAAAGTATTTTCCGGAAACGAAGTTTATACTGGTTCCGGAAATAAAAAAGAATCTATAGAAAAGTAATCACCGACTACTTTCACTCAACAACAATCGTACTCTTTTGTGGATTATGGCTATCATAAGTAACTTTCACCGGATACATATAGCCATAATCCTTTTTTTAAACAGTAGTCGAATATTTATCTAAAGCCTTTCTCAATGTTCTTTCCGAAATCGGTTTGGTCACAAAGTCATTACAACCCATCTCCAATGCCAATTCTTTATCCGCCTCAAAAGCATAAGCCGTCAAAGCAATGATTGGAATTTCTTTAGAATAAGAGCGGATAATATGGGTTGCTTCCAGTCCATCCATACGCGGCATTTTTACATCCATCAGGATTAAGTCCGGTTGGTACTGCTTATACATTTCGATAGCTTCCACTCCGTCTTTAGCCCAAAGCAATGTATATTCCCTGCCAATCAGATTCTTCAGCAAGATAAAATTGCTCTCCACATCTTCTGCTACCAGAATCTTCTTAATCTGTTGTACACGATTGACTGTATTTCCTTTAGATACCACTTTCGACTCTTTAAAGAATTTACCATGCTCTCCGGTTTCTTCATAAGGGATCGTGAAATAGAATGTGGAGCCTTTACCCAGTTCGGAAGTCACCCCTATTTCTCCACCGATTTTTTCGATAATCATCCGACAGATAGACAGACCTAATCCTGTCCCTTGGGCAAAAGAGTTCAGTTTGACAAAACGCTCGAAGATATGATCTACCTTTTCCGGTTCTATCCCTATTCCTGTATCCTTTACATACACACGAATATCTTTATCCATTCGTCCAAAACCAAAACGGATCTCTCCTTCATAGGTAAACTTACTTGCATTAGTCAGGAAATTCGTTATCACCTGCATGATACGGTTCTGATCTCCCTCCATGAGCAAATCCTCCTCCTCATTATCAAAGACAAGAGTTACCCCTTCTTTCACACGTTCTTTATGAACAGTATAAATTGTTCGGCAGACCTCTCCCAGATTCATTGGACGTTTGATATATTCCAGTGTCCCGGCTTCTATCTTCGATAAATCCAGAATATCATTAATCAATTGCAACAAAATATCCGAATTCTGATTGATTATATCCGAATAGAGTTTTTTCTCTTCAGCAGTTTCGGCAGAAGGCAATAACTGGGAGAATCCTACAATAGCATTCAGCGGAGTCCGGATCTCATGGCTCATGTTAGCAAGGAAAGCGCTTTTCAATCTGTCGGATTGCTCCGCTTTAATCCTTGCCCTAATCAGTTCCTGCTCAATATTCTGAAGATTAGTAATATCCCATGAAATGCCAATCAGCAACGGTTTACGTCCCTCCATCGGTACAAGTGCTTTCAAAGTCTGCACGATACGCGCTTCTCCATTAGCGGACAAATAAGTTTCCTGCATATCAATGCGCTTATGAGTCTGAAGTAATTCTAAATCATCTTTACGGAATTTCTCCGCATCTCCATGCACCGGAAATATTTCATAATCCGTATGCCCGATAGCTTTAGACGCCGGAATACCTGAATGATCGGCAAATGCCTTATTCCAATACAAATATCTAAAATCATCTTCCGGGTCCTTCACACACAAATAGACCGGAATATTATTTAAAATACCATCCAACAATAAATTCAGTTCGCGGAGTTCATCCCGTTTCTTGATAACATCAGTAATATCCTGCGTAAAGAACCAAATGAGTTCCTGATTATTTTCACGAATCAGAAAAGCAGATACCTGATGTACTCTCTCCTTCGTATGCCCGTAAGGTATATAAGCCGCCCGATAAGCAAAGCTACCATCGTTATCACGAATTTCCTGCAATCTTTTTTCCCACGCCCCCCTGTCGGTCATAGAGACACGCAAATCATATACTTTTTGTGTACCCAACTCTTGCGTTACACCGTATTCTTCTATAAATTGCTTATTCGCATAAACCAGCGTTCCATCTCCCGCCACAGCAAGAATGCTGTCACTCACCTTATCGAGCACACTTTTAAAAACTTCCAACTGCCTTTGGGTAGCTACTCGTTCCGTTATATCACGACACATAATCAGCACGTATTCCTCATCCAACGGAAAAATACGGTTCTCGTAATAATGGCGTTCACCATTAAAATCCAGTTCGTGATGTGCAGTTGAAACAGTTCCGGTGGTGATAGCATGACGCATATTGGAGTGAATATTCTGATATGCTTCCGGTGGAACCATATCCTGCATACGCATCCCTCTAAAATCCTTGTTTGATATTCCTACATGGTTGGTTTCCTCATTGGAAACAACTTCAATACCTACCTCACTCTGATTGAAGACAGTCAGCATATCGGGAAGAGAGTCTAGTATTCTAACAGCATATTTTTCTTTAAAACTAACAGGACGATCGTTATATTTCTCATCCCTAAGGGTAGAAAGTTCTTTTCTAAGCTGCTCGTTTTCTTTTTTAAGTGCTTCTAACTGTTCTAATAATGCTTCTTTGCTTTGTTCGATACTCATAATGTAACGGTGTAAATACGTACTTATCTGCCAAAAGTAAATATTTTTTTGAATAAAAGCACGTATTTACCCCGTTTTTTTCAAAGAATTACTCAATTACCATAATCCGGTCGTTCAATCCCACCTTCATGCCATCTTCCACGAATACTTCTTTCACAACTCCATCCGTCACCGAACGTATCTCATTCTCCATCTTCATTGCCACCAATACACAAAGCGGATCACCCCGCTTCACGAGATCTCCTTTCTTTACATACGTCTTCAGGATAACTCCCGGCATCGGTGCCTGTACCACCTGACGCCCTACGGATTCAGCAGCAGTGCGGGCATTATGTATCTTCTCCATTTCTCCCTGCAATTCAATCTGATAAAGCTCCCCTTTATTCATAATCGTATATGAATTATTGGAAGAAGGAGAAATCTGCACTCCATGCGAGTGGTGATCGATGATGATCGAATGGATAGAGTCGCCACCCATGTTATAATCGACCTCATATATCTTACCATTGACTGCAATCTTCTTGATTGGTCCGTCCTCCAGAATCTCCACCTTATATTCACTGTCCGGCATATCCTGGAGCTTGGCGTAATATGTAGCTAATGTTGTACCCATAATCTGTTCCGTTATTTATTAGTCTCAAATCAATAATTATTAGCAGTCATCTGCAATTTACCATAATACTTCCAGAGTGATTCTCCTACTACCGGGAGTGTTGTTGCACGGGAAGCCGCTTCTTTCTCACGCTCGTAATGTCGCACTGCGGCAGCAATGACAGCCACTGTCGGATCTGTATTCTGACGACGTTTCAGGTCTTCCTTATCGAAGCGTGTATCAATAAACGTCGTGTCATATTCACCTTTCAGGAAAGCTGCGTTCTTCAATACACGTTGATGGAAAGGAATCGTTGTCTTAATTCCCAGAATCTTATACTCGCGCAAAGCACGTGCCATATTGGAAATGGCCGATGCACGGGTACGCCCCCAACAACATAGCTTGGCAATCATCGGGTCATAATGCAGAGAGACTTCAAATCCGGCATAAGCGGCACTGTCAAGACGCAGGTTACGTCCCTCGGGAGCTTCACGGACAGTAATCACACCGGGAGAGGGCATGAAGTTATTCTCCGGATCTTCGGCGTAAATACGACATTCGATCGCTGCTCCGCTAAACTCAATATCATCCTGTTTGTAAGGTAATGGATTTCCGGCAGCAACAGTTATCATATCCCGTACCAAGTCAACGCCTGTGCACTCCTCCGTCACAGGATGCTCTACCTGCAAACGGGTATTCATCTCGAGAAAATAGAAGTTCTGGTCCTTATCCATCATAAACTCCAATGTCCCGGCACTGTAATAACCTATTTTTTTACAGGCTTCCACGGCTACCTTCAACATCTTCTTTCTCGTCTCCTCTTTCACAAAAGGAGAAGGACTTTCTTCTATCACCTTTTGGTTACGACGCTGAATGGAACATTCACGTTCATACAGATGAACGACATTTCCATACTTATCTCCCATGATCTGAACTTCGATATGATGCGGATTCTCAATATATTTTTCAATATAAACCGCATCATTGCCAAAGGATGTCCCTGCTTCGGATTGCGACAAACGGAGAGCAGTTTCCACCTCTTCTTCCGTACGTACCAGACGCATACCTTTTCCTCCACCTCCCGCAAGTGCTTTCAGCATAATGGGATAGCCAACTTCATTAGCTACCTTCTTCACTTCATCAATGCCCTGTACGGGTGTTTCGGTTCCGGGCACAATAGGCAATCCTGCTTCCCGCATAATCTTACGGGCCTCCGTCTTGATTCCCATTTTGGAAATAATATCCGCACTCGGTCCGATAAAAATCACTCCCTCTTCTTCGCAACGGCGGGCAAAATCCGCATTCTCCGACAGGAAACCATATCCCGGATGAATAGCGGCTCCGGTCTTTTTGGCAATGGACAATATCAATTCCGGCTTTAGGTAGGAGGTATCTTCGGGCGATTCGGAGATGCAATAGGCTTCTTCCGCATAACGCACGTGCAAAGCTCCGCGGTCTACATGGGTATAAACAGCCACTGTCGAGATATTCATCACCCGACAAGTCCGAAAGATGCGCATCGCTATCTCACCCCGGTTGGCTACTAATATTTTTTTTATCATAATCTTTTTCTTTTTAGAAGTCAAAACTTAAAAGAGCAATTTAATAATTTTAGGCACGGATTTAATCCATAAACAGGCTTACAGCGGTAGATTAGAATGTTTCTTAGGAGGATTCGACTGCCGTTTGTTGGCAAGCATCTCGAAACTTCGAATCAACCGCAAACGGGTTACTGCCGGATCGATTACTTCATCCACATATCCCAGTTCCGCCGCCCGGTAAGGATTGGCAAACTTTCCGCGATAATCATCCTGAAGTTCTTTCCGTTTCTCTTCGGGTTTCTCGGCTTTATCTATTTCCTTACGGAAAAGGATATTCACAGCTCCATCCGGTCCCATCACAGCTATTTTGGCAGTAGGAAAAGCAAGATTGACATCTCCGCGGATATGCTTGGAGCTCATCACATCATAAGCGCCACCGTATGCTTTGCGGGTGATAACCGTAACTTTCGGCACTGTAGCCTCACAATAAGCATAAAGTAATTTTGCCCCGTTACGGATAATTCCGCCATATTCCTGATCGATTCCCGGAAGGAATCCCGGAACATCTACCAGTGTCAGTAAAGGGATATTGAAAGCATCACAGAAGCGGACAAAACGGGCGGCTTTGATAGACGCATTGATATCCAGTGTACCAGCAAGCACCAATGGCTGATTAGCCACCACTCCCACCGTTTTTCCATTCAGGCGGATATATCCCGTCACAATATTCGCAGCATATTCTGCCTGAAGCTCGAAGAAACTATTATCATCAGCCACCGCTTCTATCATCTCTTTTATATTATACGGCTGATTCGGATTGGACGGAATCAAATCTGCCAGTTCCGGAGTCAGGCGAGTCGGCGAATCGCTGGTCGCTACAAACGGAGGCTCTTCCATATTATTCCCCGGCAGATAGGAGATCAATTCACGAATATAATTGATGCACTCAATATCGTTTTCCGCAGAAAGATGGGCTACACCGGACTTTGTCATGTGCACGCCTACTCCACCGAGTTCTTCTTTTGTCACTTCTTCCTGTGTCACGCTTCTCACCACATCCGGTCCTGTAATAAACATATAACCGGAGTTTTTCACCATCAAAATAAAATCGGTCAATGCAGGAGAATAAACAGCACCACCGGCACAAGGTCCCATGATTGCGCTAATCTGCGGAATCACTCCGGATGCCATAGAATTGCGCAGGAATATCTCGGCATATCCGGCCAAAGAACGTACTCCTTCCTGAATTCGTGCACCTCCCGAGTCATTCAATCCGATGATGGGTGCTCCCATCTGCATGGCCATGTCCATCACTTTACAAATTTTCTTAGCATGCGTTTCCGAAAGAGCTCCTCCAAATACGGTGAAATCCTGTGCGAATACATAAACCAGGCGCTTGCCAATCATACCATATCCCGTCACCACCCCGTCTCCGGCGAATTTCTGCTTTTCCATACCGAAATCGGTACACCGATGGGTTACCAACTTATCCAGTTCGATAAACGAACCTTTCTCCAATAATAAATCGATGCGTTCACGGGCGGTCAGCTTGCCCACAGAATGTTGTTTTTCAATGCGAGCGTCTCCGCCGCCTTTTTCTGCTTTCCTGTTCAGTACTTCCAGGTTGCTAATAAGCTCTTTCATAGGCTGTAATTATTAAAGTTGTATGTGTGTGTAAAAATAAACAGTAATAAATGAAATCATTGTCATATTGATTACACAAAGGTACTTTTATATAATGAACGCATCATGCGTGGAAATTGTTAGCATTTATGCCTTAAAACATCTTTATCCATTTATTTAGGGAGCTTTTTTTGCAGGTTGCGACAACAAACTTCCCCGCTTTTCTGTTTATCGCTTATCATTTTTAATAAAACCTATACCCTAACAAAATGAGAACAATTAAAATCTTATTAGCAGCCGGTTTCCTGCTCGTGTTCGGTACAAGTATTCATGCACAGGTACAACGGAATGAAACCTATCTACCCAAATTTGCCATCAAGACCAATGCTCTCTATTGGGCCACTTCTACGCCCAATTTAGGAATCGAAGTGGGATTGGCAAAGAAACTGACTCTCGACATATCCGGTAACTACAATCCGTGGAAGTTTGGTGACGACCGTCAAATCAAACATTGGCTCGTTCAGCCGGAATTACGCTATTGGCTCTGCGAACGTTTCAACGGAAGTTTCTTCGGTTTGCACGGACATTACGGAGAAATGAATGTCAGCAATCTGAATATATTCGGAATGGGACATGACCGTTACGACGGCAATCTGTACGGAGCCGGTATTTCCTACGGATATCAATGGATCATAAGCAAACGATGGAGTATGGAAGCTACCATCGGAGTGGGATACGCCCGTCTGGAATATGATAAGTATGCTCGTGGTGACGGAGGTGAAAAGTTGGGACATAACACCCGCAATTATTTCGGTCCGACCAAAATCGGTCTTAGTTTCATTTATGTCATCAAATAATCGAACTCTCTAAAACTTACAATGATGAAAAGAAAACTTATCTATCTATTTATAGCTCTTGCAGCCACCATACTTCCGGCTCATGCACAGAAATTTCTGAATGATGCGCTCACTCTCTCGAACGTATCTTTATGGCAACAAGGTAACTCTCTTTATGTCGGCATGACCTTCGACATGAAGAATCTGACAATAGGTTCCGCCCGAAGTTTAAGCCTTATTCCCCTGCTGACGGACGGACAGCATAATATACCCTTGCAAGAAATCATCGTCAATGGTAAAAGACGCGAAAAAGCATATATCCGCGGTCTGGCAATCACTAAGCAAGAACCTACCGCCATTATCGTTCCTTATAATAAAAGGGAAACTTTTAATTATACGCAGGTGATTCCTTACAAACCCTGGATGGCTAATGCCAGTTTACAACTTGTAGAGAATCTATGCGGATGCGGCAATTATCAGGAAATGAATGCACAGGAACTGATTACCAATGATGTATCTACCGAAGCCAAACGTTTAAGTGCCATGTCTCCTATCATTGCCTATATTCAGCCAACCGTAGAAGTGGTCAAAAACCGTAGCGAACAATATGAAGCTCATCTGGATTTTCCGGTCAACAAATCGGTGATCCTTACCGACTTCATGAACAATCATGCTGAATTGGTGAATATCCATGCCATGTTTGACAAAATACAGAATGACCGGAACCTGACTGTAAAAGGTATCAGTATCGAAGGTTTCGCCTCGCCGGAAGGACCTCTTGCCTTCAATGAACAGCTTTCCAAAAAACGTGCGGAAGCTTTGAAGGATTACCTGGTTAAGAACGAAAAAGTGTCTTCCAAACTATATAAAGTGACTTTTGGTGGTGAGAACTGGGATGGATTGGTAAAAGCACTCCAATCTTCTTCGATGAAGGAGAAGGAAACATTCCTGAACATCATCAAAAATACGACTGACGATGCCAAACGTAAACAGGAAATCATGCGCGTAGGTGGAGGAGCTCCTTACCGTACCATGTTGAAAGAGATTTATCCGGGACTGCGTAAAGTGAATTGCAAAATTGACTACACCGTTGTCAATTTCGATGTTGAACAAGGCCGCATCATTATCCGGGAAAATCCGAAATATCTTAGTCTGAACGAAATGTATCAGGTAGCTAACAGTTATCCGAAAGGTAGCAAGGATTTTGTTAATGTATTTGATATCGCTGTACGCATGTATCCTACTGACGCCGTAGCCAACCTGAACGCAGGAGCTGTCGCATTATCACAAAAAGATTTGAATGCAGCAGTGAAGTTTATGGAGAAAGCCGACCACAATACCGCCGAATTCATAAACAATACCGGAGTCTACAATTTCCTTAACGGAGACATTAACCGTGCCATGGCCGCATTCGAGCAGGCAGCAAAGCTAGGTAACGAAGCTGCCCTTGCCAACTTAAAACAATTACAACAAATTTTAAGTGTGAAGATGAAATAAACAGAAAAATCTATTTATTCAACCGACC
>ERZ1504715.649-NODE-649-length-9824-cov-2.503122_pt1 | contig 9824 bp, 9 predicted proteins | sample MGYA00572388_ERZ1504715 | MGnify/ENA primary metagenome ERZ1504715 (study PRJEB39906, sample SAMEA3182114) | gut metagenome | biome: human; feature: gut; material: Stool; isolation source: human stools | place: Canada | collected 2013-06-10 ... | reverse complement strand
CTCCCCTACCGCGTAAGCCACTATCCATGATCTCTTTGATCACCGATTCGGGCGTCATCTCGGTCAAGGCTCTACCTAAAGCTACATAACCGTCGCGGGCGATATATTCGTCTATATTTTCGGGATTGATAAAACCGCAATTCCTTAGAGCGATACGGAGCTGTTTCTTGTAAAAATTGATATGCTTGGAATCCGGTACTTGCTCGTTAGTTTCGGGATTGACATATAGAAGCCGTTCTACCTTACGTCCCTTCACTAAATGCTCCCGGACAATGTCTTCGGCATCCGTCGGTTTTACCTGAACATAGAACGTATTGTCCGGAACCATTTTAACTATCGGCCCTTTTTCACAAAAACCGAAGCAACCGGTACGGATCACTTGGACAATATCCTGCAACTTATGTCGTTCGACGGCCTCTTTCAGATTTTGAAGTATAAGTTCACTCTGTGATGCACGACAGCCGGTACCGCCACACACCAGTATATAACTATTGTACTGTGCCATTATGTAAGTATTAAGTGTTTAAGGAAGTTTTGTTATTCCGGTTTAACAACCGTGTAAGTGACCGGGATAATATCGTCCAGCAGTTCCCCATTCCGGATATACAGGTCAATGATTTCATCCACCTTCGCTTTCTTCACATGTCCGAAAACAAGAGGTTCTTTACCTGGCAGGGTAACCTCGACAGCGGTTCGGCATAGCAATACCCCATGCATCCGGTTTGTGTCACCAATGCATCTACTTTTTCACGATCCAGTGCTTCAATGAAATAATTCATGATCTCTTTGGCTCCGGCAGCGATCCCGCAAGTTGCCATAGATATCCGGATCTGTACCATTTGTTCAGGATGATTACTTTTTTCTCTAATATCCAAGGTCGAGCGCAAGGTTTCACGCATCTTCCGAAGATCATCCAATGTTTTCACTTTATTCATGGTCTACACTATTTTAAGGTATAATTCGCTCAAATAAGGTATATCTGCAAACATACATATTTTTCCGGAATAAAGCCTATCTTTTCTCTTTAATCCCAAGGCTATTGTGCAAAAATCGTTAGGGGATTAATAAAGCATAGCTTTAGGGTATCTAATGCTATGGGTTATGGAGCCTAAAGCTATGGGTTTTGAAATGAAAGTGAAAACAATATGCCGCCCTCTGCTATTTATCTTCGACAGCACGTGTCTGCAATACTTTGGAATTAGGTGGAACGCTATGGGTAAGCCAGATGTTACCACCAATCACGGAGCCGTGACCAATAGTGATCCTCCCTAAAATGGAGGCATTGGAATAGATTGTAACATAATCTTCGATAATCGGATGGCGCGGTACGTCCAGAGGCAATCCTTCTTCGTCCAAGGTAAAGCTTTTTGCACCCAATGTCACACCTTGATAAAGGCGGACATGATTACCGATTATAGCCGTCTGCCCGATCACAACACCCGTACCATGATCGATACTGAAATATTCTCCGATTTGCGCTCCCGGATGAATGTCTATTCCTGTATCCGAATGGGCCATTTCTGTTATAATACGTGGAATCACAGGCACACCGAGCTTCAGTAACTCATGTGCTACGCGCTGATAAAGAATGGCATGAATTGCCGGATAACAGAAAATAATCTCACTGGGGCTTTTGGCTGCCGGATCACCATCCAAGATAGCTTTCACGTCTGTCGATAGCAGATACTTGATATGTGGAACCTTATTGATAAAAGCAATGGCTATTTCAGAAGCACGATCTTTGGAATCACAACAACGTTCGACTTCAAAGCACAGGCCATTATAGATTTGTTCCTGCAACAGGTCGTAGGCCTGCTCCAGATATACACCCGTATAATATTGTATAGAATCCGTCTGTGCCTCCTGTTCCGTTCCGAAGAAACCGGGAAAAATAACCTTGCGGAGCAAGGTCATGATCTCCCTGAGTGCCGTCACCGATGGTGAAGGTTTCTGGTGTAGCGGAATGTATTGGTATTCCGGCTGATCTGTCACTGACAGCAAATCAACATTTCTCCGGATTTCTTCTAAGATAGTTGCTCTGTTCATATTCAATTATCCCATATTGGATTGTATACAGTGAATTTATTCTTTTGATAGATATCTTGCCCTAAAATATAGATCGATCCATCCAGCATGAACATGTGATAATTTTTCATACGAATCCATAACGAGCGTGAAGTCCATTGCTCTGTAGTCAAATTGTATTCCCAAATTTTTCCGTCGTTGTCAATCATAAAGAAGCTCTTTTTCTGTTCATCATAAACACCAGAAGAAATAACACCGAGCTGTGCAGGTATAGAGGGAATCAGCTCCCATTTTGTCAAGCTATCCGAAGAGACGTAGAAGCCGTTACGAATACCATTACTCTTTTCTCCTAAACCTGCATATACTTTATCTTCTACAACAAATGCGACGCCTCCTCTTTGGTTTGCTTCGTTCACTTTGGCAATTGTAGTCCATTCTCCACTATTTTGAGTTGAAAGATCATAACGTACTATTTCATTCATATTGCTACTATTGTCAGTACCACCAAAAACGTACAAGGAATCACGATACACAAAACAGACAGAGTTAAATCGTCCCTTCGGCAACGAAGGGAATTCGAATAACCAACTATTATTTTCAGATGTATACACTTGACATTCTATTCCCACTTGTTTGTCAAGTCCTCCAATGACATAGGCTCTATTATTGTAGACGGTAGCAGCCATGTGCGAATAGGCGACACTGCATCCTTGTTGGGATTTCCATTCATTTGTTTCCACATTATAACTAAAAAGTTCGTTACTGCGTTTATCTCCTAAATCCCCACCAACGATATAGGCTTGTCCGTTTAGCACAAAGCTTGCCGAATATTGACGGTCTTCACCTATGTATATGCTCTTTTCCGTAAAGATGTCAGGTGTCTTGAATGTTTGTGTCTGGCCATACCCGACAAGGCTATGTTCATTTACAGCGTAAGCTCTTACATAATAATTTGTAGCCCCTTTCAATGCCGATAAAGCATATGTGAAAATCGAGTCTTCTACAGCAACATGATTATCCTTGATACTCGGCTCCTTATTGCTTGAAGACCAACAAATTCCCCACTCTGTAGCAGCACTGTTTCCGCCATTCTGCAACTCCCCGCCAATGTGAACTGTTCCATCACTTTTGATCGAATCAAGGGTGATGGGGAATGTTATAATATTCGGCTTCTCGCTTTTTGTCGAAATCGTAATTTCTTCTTCACTATATACCGTACCGAAGTCATTTATGGCATAGGCCCTTGCATAATATTTTTTGGCCGATTCCAAGCCCCGGATCCTTCCTGTAAATTTGCCATTATCCGCAAGATTCGTACAAGTGATTGTATCGGCTTCTATCGTTGGCTCTTCTTCTACACTCCAGCAGAAACCATAGGCACTGACAGGTGCATCTCCCTCGTTGATCAAGAAAGCAGACAGATCGGCTGTGGTGAAAGTCGTACTGTCTTTTATCAGACTCAACTTACCGACAAAAGGTTTGCCATCTGTAGTCCTAAAAGAGTCCACATTAAAAGCAAACTCGCCAAACTGATTTTTGGCAAAAGCACGGACATAATACCAAGTTTCCGGCTCCAGATTCGTAATCTGGCAGGAGAAAGTATCGACAGTTGCCAAGTCACTCCCTTCGTATGTGATAACGGAATCTTGATCCGAAGGTTCGATATCTCCGGTTTGTTTCTTTTTCTTATAGTAGAAACCTAATTTCTCAATGCCGACTCCCCGATTCTTAACTTTCCCTTTTACCCAAGTGGAAGTTGCTTTTACTGTGGCACTATCCACATCCAAAGTCGCAACTTCTCCAATACCATTTATTGTCGTATACGCTCCTTCTGTTTTTGAAAATGCAGTATCTATATCATTAATAGCATAAGCATATACATAATATTTTGTACTATCTTCCAAATTGGATATGGTAGCTGTAAAATTGTGGTTTTCTATTTTATCAGCTTTTGTATATCGCTTGTTACGCATGTTCTCAAGCGGCTCCGTTCCTGTTTGGGTACTCCAACAAACCCCACATTCTTTTACTGGCAAACCGTTCTCTTTCATTATTTGAGCCTTTAAAGTGATCGAAGAAGCATATGCTTCTCCTTCCATTGAAGTCTCGGAAACCTCCGGAGCCTTTGCTTTCTGCAAACGCGTATCCATATCCGGATCTTCCACACATCCGGAAAGCATCCATAAAAGTGAAACAGCTGATAAAAAGATTGAGTATATGTGTTTCATAAATAATTCTTATTAGAAAAACAGACCGACACCGGCATTCAAATCAACATATTTAAAATTCAACGTATTGCACCCTGCACTTACAAACACAGGACCGAACTTAACCATTACATCCAGATCGGCAGCTAACCCGCTATAAGAATAATCCAAATTCTTCGCCCAATAGGATTTTTCTATTCTATAATCCGAATTATCGATTGTGATATATTCGCATAATAATTCCCGACTGCCATATCCTAAACCTGCGGACGTATATAACCAGGATGTACATTTTACAACCAAACCAGCTGTACCGGCATAGTTATTCACCTTTTTCTTATTCGTGAAATAAAACGGATTATCGGGAGTAGGGCCGACAAACTCATCTGTTCCCCGGCATTCCCCGTCGTACTCCTTAAAACCTAGATTGGTCTTAAAACGCAGGAACCAACCCAAACGAGATTTCACCCCTCCCACTGTCAAGCCATAAGGTGCTTCTATGGAGTAGGCATAACCAATAAAGAACTTCATCGGTTCTTTGGGAGTATCTGGCTTTATTGGGTTGGCAGAAGGATAGAAAACGGGCTCTACCGGTTTGCGAAGTGTTTCCAGACGATCTTGCCAGGATTGGGCCAAAGTTTCGTTTTTGGAAGTTCCTATCCCCTCGGTATAATAGATTATCAGCTGCGAAATGGCTGTTGTATCCTCATTATTGGCCATCAGTTCCAGACAAGCCCGACACTTGTTCATCAGACTGTGCATTGATGGACGCATTCTCTGGTTGGCTAACCAAATCGATGTGAGCTGCTCGATACTGTAAGGATCACATTGCACGACACCTTCTTCATACCACATCCTTGCATCGCTATAGTCCAAGCGTTTCATCGCCTCGTCACCTTTTCTGTTATATTCTGTTTTTTGTTGAGCCAGCAAACACATCGGCAACGCAACAAAAAGAGTTAAAATCCAAAGTCTTTTCATAAACACGTTAATAATACGTTGATCCTTCATTTACCAACACGCCATCAGCATTATAGATATCGAACAAACCATCTTTACGTTCGAAAGCACGGCCATTTTCGGCAATCCCGACATTACGATATTTACATGGTATACGCTCGTTCGCATCCGAATCGATCGCCCCGTATAACATGGTCGATTTCTTTCGTACAATTGTAAAGTTCCCGAAAGTTTTCTTCATCTCATATTGAGCTTTCCTGTCGGCCAAAAGTTTGGCTGCTTCCTTTTCATCACAAGAAATCAAAAGGCGTACGACCTCTTCCGTCAACTTGGTTTCTTTCGCTTTCGTGAAATCTTTCTTTGCATTCGTAAAGTCCGCTTTTCCCATCTTCTCCTTGCCAGAAGCTATTAAAGCGACATATTTCGCCTCAATTTCTTCAGCAGTAGGCTGTACTGGCTGTATTGTTATTTTATTTCCTTCAGCCGGAACCTGCTTTGTATCCGGTTGCTTCCGGGGTTCATCAACAACAACGGGCGTCACCTTTTCCGGCTGTCGGGCCATTGCTGCCTCTGTTTTCTTATCCTTCTCGCTAAGCATAGATACTTCTTTCACCTCCGAAACAGTTGTGTCTTGAAAGATGCCTATTGAATCTTTTTCCTCTTCGACCGGGCTAATCAACTCCGTTACATCCGGTTTCGTAGAGGTTTTGTTCCCCAGCACCAGAAAAGCGACAACAGATCCTGCACTGGCAAATATAGCAATAAGCACGGATATCAGCATCCCTTTTCTTTTTTTCTTAGAGGGCTGAGAAATAATTTCTTCGCTATTTATAATCGTACGATCTTCGTCCTCCTCATTCTGAGGCGATTGCTCATTCGGATGTATGACCGTTGTCTCATCATCCGCCTCCTGCCCGTCTGTATTTTGCAACTCATTTGCAGGTATTTCTTCTTCCGCAGGAAAATCTAATGCAGCCATCATTTCATCCACCGTTTGGAAACGATCGGCCGGAATGATTTGCATTGCCTTGATTATAGCGGCTTCTGTCTTAGGAGATATATTCCTGTTCAGTTCCGACGGATTCTGCAAAGGACGTGTTGCCCGCAAAATAGATTCGGTCGGAATCTTCCCTGTCAAAAGGTTATACATGGTAGCACCGAGCGAATAGATATCCGGACAGGGTGAAAAACTTTGTGTTCCTTCGTTATCGTATTGTTCGATCGAGGCAAATCCTTTTGATAAGGTAAGCATGGTCGTACTTGTTTCCTGTTGCTCGATGTCATATCGCTTGCTCACACCGAAATCAATCAGACGTGCTTTCCCTGACGAGTCAATCAGGATATTGCTGGGTTTGATATCCAAGTGAAGAATGTTCTTTTCATGTACAAACTGGAGTGCTTCTCCTATCTGGCGAACATATCTGAGGACTTTCGGTTCCGGCAATATGCCTTCCCTGTCCATCATATATTTAAGTGAACAACCGGGAATATATTCCATGGCAATATAAGCCGTGCCGTTTTCTTCGAAAACTTCCAGCACATTCACTATATGAGGATGGTGAACTTCAGAAAGAATTTTGGCTTCCTTGATAAGTTTCTCTTTGAATTTATCGAAAAGAACCCTTCCTGTCTCGGAATGCACCTTGACAGCAAATGATTCTGCTTCCCTGTAACAATAGTCTTTAAAGAAGTATTCTTTTATGCAAATAGGCACCTCTGTCTGTACGGTTCCTAACGATCCCTTCACCTCCGTATACCAGACGCCTTTGTATGTTATACCAAAGCCGCCCTGACCGATTACATGAGTGATCCGATATTTTCCATTCTGAAGAACATGTCCGTTTGGCAAATTCATAACTATACTATGCGCAATTCTATTAGTCTGCCAAAATTACGTTATTTATATAAAAGAATAAAGGAATGAAAGAATATTTTGTTTAATTCCTGCGGAATCTAACACATTTTGTATAGGTATGATATAAAAAGAAAAGTTATCGCGTGTTTTCCCGCTACAAGCGGACATGATTGCGTTTTTAATCTCTTCCGGACCACCTAAATGCTTGAATATATCCGAAAGCTCATCATTGTTAAGACGTTCGAGTACACCATCCGAACACATGAACAAAAAATCACCAGCCTTGATATCATCCAAAAGTACGACATCAGCCTCTGTCGGACGGTCCGTCCCTTGGATAGCCCGTATGATCACATTCCGCTGTGGGTGATGTGCAACCTCTTCATGGGTGATTTTTCCTAATTTCACTAACGAATTGACCAATGAATGATCTTCAGTCTGGAACAAGATTTCTCCTTTCCGGAAATGGTAAATCCGACTGTCCCCCACATGCGCCAAGGTTATGCCGGTCGTACCTACAAAGGTCATGGTCAAGGTGGTTGCCATTCCTTTGGCTTCCGGATGAATTGCTACATAGTCATCAAAACGTGCTTCGGTATAACGAATCGCTTTATTTATAAAATCTGCGTTCGGCTCACCTTCACGAAAAGTTGAGAAAAAAGTCTGGAAAGACTCGCAAGCCAATGAACTTGCAATCTCCCCTTTTTCAGCCCCCCCGACACCATCACATACCAAAAATAAGTTTTGATTGGAATTTGCCGTTTCCGGCAAAGGAAAGATAGAATCTTCATTATTCAATCTGCCTCCTTTTTCACTGACTGCCCAGGGGTTGCCGATCGTTATATTCATAGCATAGACTATTTTTATTCATTAAATCGGAGAACTGTGCGACCAATAATAATTTCATCATTATTATTGAGTACGACAATCTCTCCATTCTCTAAGTAATTGCTATTATATAACGTATGATTTTTACTATTATTGTCAGAAAGATAATGTTTATAGCCTCCTTTGGCATCTTTTTTTACCTCGATCCGGATATGTTCTCGGCTCATTGATTTATCAGCCGTCACAATACCGATCGTAGCAGTAGATGCCTTGGATTTTCGTCCGATGATATAGACACCTTCCTGAAGAGGGAAAGTTTGCTCCGGCGTATCAGCATTTGCAATTACAGAGAGATGTCCGGTCGTCATACGAAGAGGCTGTATCAGAACCGTTTCCGATTCAGATGCGACACTTCCTTTCTCCATAGATAGCAAAGAGACTGGAATCGGTTGTCTGCACTTCGGGCATTTGAAAGAGGTGATATCGAGGGGAATTTTCCCCTCGTCTACCTTTAACCCAACATGGCAATGTGGACATTTAACGGAAATCATAAAATGAACGATATATCAGATCCGTCAATATCGGTTGAATATGTATCCAGCATATCTGCGTCGGACAACATAATAGTGTCATCGGATAATGTAATAAAATCAGAAACATCAATACTTTCGTCAATCATTACAACATCCGACAAGTCGTTTTCCCCGTCCACATCCACAATAACAGCGTCGGTCAGTATAGCATCGTCGCTGTCTAAAGTCACGAATGTGTAATCCTCTTCTTGCATAAAATGTTATAATTAAATTTTCTGGAAACAAAAGTAGGGAAACGAGTTGACATCCAAGCACAAAATAGTTCCTTATAATCAAATGTTTGGGTTTACTGTACGAAAGTATTACTTTTAGTATATGAAACAGATTCTTATTCGCTCACCCATTTAGCTTTACAGGAAGGCATCGGGCATTGTTTTCTATTGTGCAATGATTCCCAGGGTATTTCACCCAAAAACGTTCCGCATTTGGGGCAAACATAATCGATTTTGAATTGATTGGTCAGATCTTGCAGCAACTGTGGGATCTTGGCCGACTGTTTCGCACCCAGGTAGATACCGACGGTCGGAGCACAGATCGTAATAAACAGACTCAATCCGAACAGTTCCGGGCTTCCTTTCCCTAGGAAACCGATCACAACCCCCACTACACCGGGAAGAGCAAATGGAAGAGACTGGAATAATCTGGTCTTAAATTGATTAGAAGATTGTATCTTAACCTTTGCTTGAATGTAATTATCGTAAACTTGCTTCAGCGCAGCAAACTCTTCGCTGTAATCGTTGTTGGACTTCAAGGCTTCGGAAATGTTTAACACATAATTATCTCCCAGCTTGATCGTATCGCTGGGAGTAACATGCTTCTTAACGATCTGGGCACCATTGACAAATGTTCCGTTTGTCGATCCCAAATCTTCAAGTAGCCAACATCCCCCCTCTTCACGGATCAGCTTTGCATGATACCGGCTTACATGAGGGTCGTTTACTACAAAATCATTATCGCTAGCTTTTCCAATTCTGATGATCATTCTGTAACAACTTTTGGTTCTTCAGGTTTTCCCATTTCCTTTTCGAGCGTATCTTTCAATACCTTCAAGGGATCCTTGGATATCACCAACTCCCTCGGTTTTCCATCCTGCGTTAGCAATAATAGCTTCTGCTTGGGTAAATTTATCTGCAAGATGTGATTTTTATTAATGATATGGCTTTTACCTACACGCATCAGGATTGTGTTACAACCTGCGACCTGTTTCTCCAATATTTCTTCAATTTTTCCTATGTTGATTGCAAATGTGAATTGAATTCCGTTAGATAAAAGTAGTTTAGTGTAATTTCTATCTGCTTCAAAATAGAGGATCTGCCCTATTTTGATACGCAATAATTCATCTCTCGTCTTAATTAT
>ERZ1504715.638-NODE-638-length-9958-cov-2.817328_pt1 | contig 9958 bp, 10 predicted proteins | sample MGYA00572388_ERZ1504715 | MGnify/ENA primary metagenome ERZ1504715 (study PRJEB39906, sample SAMEA3182114) | gut metagenome | biome: human; feature: gut; material: Stool; isolation source: human stools | place: Canada | collected 2013-06-10 ... | reverse complement strand
GCAATAGGTGGAGTAACGGCGGTAGAGGTCGGCGTAGTATTCGGGGCGCATGCTTCCGCCACATCCCCAACTTTCGTTGCCGACACCGATGAATTTGACTTTCCATGCTTTGTCGCGTCCGTTTTGCCGGCGCAGGCGGGCCATCGGGCTGTCGCCTTCCGAAGTCATGTATTCGACCCACTTGGCCATCTCTTCGACGGTCCCGCTACCGACATTGGCGCTGATATAAGGTTCGCACCCTAACAGTTCGCAGAGGTTTAGGAACTCGTGCGTACCGAAACTGTTGTCTTCGATCGTGCCGCCCCAGTTGTTGTTCACCATTTTCGGACGGTTTTCTTTCGGGCCGATGCCGTCCATCCAGTGGTATTCGTCGGCGAAGCAGCCGCCCGGCCAGCGGAGGTTGGGGATTTTCAGTTCTTTCAAGGCATTCAGCACGTCGTTCCGATAGCCTTGTGTATTGGGTATTTCGGATTCGGGGCCGACCCAAAGCCCGCCATAGATACAGGTCCCGAGGTGTTCGGCGAACTGGCCGTAGATATGTTTGCTGATCTGTTGGTTTCCTTGCTCAGGATAGATACGGATGCTCGCGTCTTTCTGGGCGAAGAGGGGCAGTGTGGCGGCTGCCATTAGGCTTACTAATACTGTTTTCATGTTATTTTCGTTTACTATGTTTTGTTTGAATGAAAGCTATGTCATGATATAAAATTATAGGTTATAAGTATTTTCCTGAGGACAAAAGTATATAAAATACACTTATGAACGAAATTATAAAAAGAAAAAGATATTACTATTTGCCTCAATTTGTGTACCTTTGTCGGATAAAATGAATGATTAAACGTTGAACAAAATGAAAAAGTTAATGGTAATACCGCTTGTTGCCGCCGGAATGGCCGCAATGGTGGGGTGCAGCAAAACTCCTGTGAAGGAGGCTGCAAAGAATGACGCTATCAACCTGGCCAACCTGGACACGGCTGTGGCTCCGGGGACCGATTTCTATCAGTATGCTTGTGGTGGCTGGATGAAGAATAATCCGCTGAAACCGGAATATGCCCGTTTCGGTACATTCGACCAGCTCAGGGATAACAATCAGGAACAGATCCGTACTCTTATCGAAGGTCTCAGTGAGACACCCGGGCAGGAGGGGAGCGTCGGGCAGAAGATCGGTATGTTGTTCGCGATGGGGATGGACAGCGTGAAACTGAATGAAGACGGTTATGCCCCGATCAAAGACCAGCTTGCTGAAATCAACAAGTTAGGAACGAAGGACGAACTGACCAAGATGGTTGCTACCTTGCATAAGGAGGGGATGGCTCCTTTCTTCGCCTTGTATGTCGGAGCCGATGAAAAGAACAGTTCCATGAATATTGTACAGTTGTATCAGGCTGGACTGGGTATGGGAGATCGCGATTATTACCTGCTGGAAGACGAAAGCAGCCAAAAAATGCGCGAAGCCTATAAGAACTATATTACCCGTTTGTTTACCCTGATCGGAAGTTCTCCCGAACAGGCCGATGCCGCCGTCAATGCGATCATGAAGATAGAAAGGGGCATTGCCGAAGTTTCTTTCAGCCGTGAAGACCTGCGCGATTCCCAAAAGAACTATAATAAGATGTCTATCGAAGATTTCAAGGCCAAGAACGATTTGTTAAACTGGGATGTTTATTTCGAAAGTATGGGGATGATGGATATCAAATATCTGGATGCGAAACAGCTCTCGTTCTATGAAGGTCTGTCTGCCTTGATGAAGAATACGACTTTGGATGAACAGAAATATTACCTGACATTCAACTTGCTTAGCTCTGCCGCTCCTTACCTGAGCGATCCGTTTGTCGCTGCCGATTTTGATTTCTATGGGAAGACGATGTCCGGCCGCCAAGAGCAGCAGCCACGCTGGAAACGTGCCCTGTCTACGGTAAACGGTGCCCTGTCGGAGGCTGTCGGCCAGATGTATGTGGCTAAATATTTCCCGGCTTCTTCCAAAGAAAAGATGTTGAAGATGGTCGGTGACTTGCAGAAAGCGTTGGGTGACCGTATTTCCAGCCTGGAATGGATGAGCGATGCCACTAAGGCGAAGGCGCAGGAGAAATTGGCTGCTTTTATCGTCAAGATCGGCTATCCCGACACTTGGCGCGACTACAGCGGTCTGGAGATCAAGAATGATTCTTATTGGGCGAACGTACGCCGTTCCAATATCTTTGAGGTCAATTATATGTTGGCGGATGTAGACAAACCGGTCGATAAGACTCGTTGGGGAATGAGCCCGCAGACGGTGAATGCCTATTACAACCCGACAACGAACGAGATTTGTTTCCCTGCCGCCATCCTACAACCTCCTTTCTTCAATCCGGAAGCTGACGATGCCGTGAACTATGGTGCTATCGGTGTCGTGATAGGCCACGAAATGACTCACGGATTCGACGACCAGGGACGTAACTATGACAAGGAAGGCAATCTGAGTGACTGGTGGACAGCCGAAGACGCCGCTCTCTTTACGCAACGTGCCGACCGTCTGGCTCAGCAATATAGTGATATCATTGTTGTGGACAGCGTTCATGCCAACGGACGTTTCACTTTGGGCGAGAACATTGCCGATCAGGGGGGGCTGATGGTCGCTCATTTAGCATATCTCAATTCTCTGGAAGGAAAAGAGACACCGGCCCCGATCGACGGTTTTACCAATGAACAGCGTTTCTATCTGGGCTACGCCAATCTTTGGGCACAGAACATCCGTCCCGAAGAAATCCTGCGTCTGACCAAGATCGACCCGCACTCATTAGGCAAGTGGCGTGTCAATGCCGCCCTTCGCAACATTGACGCTTTCTACAGCGCATTCGATATCAAAGAAGGCGAACCGATGTATATGCTGCCGGCCGACCGGGTAGTGATCTTATGTATCTTTGCATCTTTCTTTAACACTTTAACAATTTAGGATAATAAGATGTGAAGGCTCTTTGTGCTGGCGGCTTTGCTGGCGATTGTTTGTTGCGGGAAAGCGCAAAATGTGCAGTTACATTATGATTTCGGAGGTGCTCTTTATGACAAGGACTTACATGGCCGTCCGGTGCTGACCTCGACGGTGGAAATGTTTAAAGCGGATAAATGGGGAAGTACCTATTTTTTTGTCGACATGGATTATACCAGCAAAGGTGTTGCAGCCGGCTATTGGGAGATTGCCCGCGAACTGCGTTTCTGGCAACCTCCTTTTTCCATACATGTCGAATATAACGGGGGAGCATCGAACAGTTTCTCCTATAATAACGCCTATCTTGGCGGTGCAACCTATACCTGGAATAATCCGGATTTTACGAAAGGTTTCACGCTTACCGCTATGTATAAATATATCCAGAAACATCGGGAACCCAACAACTTCCAGTTGACAGGCACTTGGTATGTTCATTTTGTCAAGAACGGTCTTTGCACGTTCAGCGGTTTCGCCGACTGGTGGAGGGAACGGACCGATTATGCGGACGGTAGTCACCGGAACTTTATTTTCTTGGCCGAACCGCAGTTCTGGGTGAATCTTAACAAGCTGAAACATGTTGATGATAAGTTCAAGCTGAGTGTCGGCAGTGAGGTAGAGTTGAGCCAGAATTTCGGTGCACGTAAAGGTTTTTATGCTATTCCGACACTGGCGATTAAGTGGTCATTCGATTAATCAGATTGGAAATGCTGAAGAAGTTACTTGGGTTCGACCCACAGACAATGGCATTGCGCACGGAGATCATTGCCGGGATTACGACGTTCTTGACAATGAGTTACATTCTGGCTGTCAATCCCTCTATCCTGGCAACGACAGGGATGGACAAAGGCGCTGTTTTTACTGCAACCGCTTTGGCTTCGGCCCTCGCTACCTTGCTGCTGGCTTTTATGGCAAAGTTGCCTTTTGCCCAGGCTCCCAGTATGGCACTGAACGCCTTTTTCGCTTTTACGTTGGTGCAGGGCATGGGTTATTCCTGGCAGACCGCTATGACAGCGATGTTTGTGGAGGGGGTGATCTTTATCCTGATTACGTTTCTGAACGTCCGGGAGGTGATCTTGAATAACATACCGATGAACCTGCGCTTCGCTATTTCGGCGGGGATCGGCATGTTCATCGCTTTTGTGGGTTTGAAGAATGCCGGCATTATCGTTCCGAATCCGGCGACTTTCGTGATGTTTGGACCGTTCACTCCGGTTTCGATCCTGGCGATGGTGGGGATTCTGTTGAGCGGTATCCTGGTCTTGAGGAAAGTGAAGGGAGCGTTGTTCTACAGCATTCTGATCTGTACGTTGATCGGTATTCCGTTAGGAGTGACGGAAATTCCGGATGGGTTCCTGCCTGTTTCCATTCCTCATTCGATGGCGCCAACGTTCTGCCAGTTTGATTTCAATGAGTTTTTTACGTTGGATATGGCAATCGTCATCTTTACCTTGCTGTTTATGAATATATTCGATACGGTCGGTACACTGGTCGGCCTGGCTTCGAAAACAGGCATTATGGAAGAAGACGGACAGATTCCCCACGTAAAGGAGGCAATGATGTCCGATGCGATCGGTACGACGGTCGGGTCCATGATGGGAAGTTCTACGCTTACCACCTATGTGGAGAGTGCTTCCGGCATTGCGGAAGGCGGACGTTCAGGGTTCACTTCGCTGGTGACGGGTGTGTTGTTTTTGCTTGCTTTGTTCTTTGCTCCCTTGTTCCTGCTGATTCCGAGTGCGGCAACGACGGGGGCTTTGGTGCTGGTCGGGGTGTTTATGATGGATTCTATCACAAAAGTCGATATGGACGACATATCCGAAGCGCTTCCGGCTTTTATCACCATGATCATGATGGTACTGACCTATTCCATTGCCGACGGAATGGTTTTAGGATTGTTGTGCTATGTACTGGTCAAGTTAGGATGCGGCAAACATAAGGAGGTAAGCCCTACCATGTATGTGCTGGCAGCCCTGTTCATCTTGAAATTTATTTTTGCATGAATACTCTGTCAGAGTGTGTCGCGAAGTAACCAGAACATGTAAATCACATAGAAGAGAATCAAGACGAATCCTTCCCGTCCGGGATATTTTTTGCCCGCTTTTCACCAGCGGCAAGAGCAGGACGGATATGCCCAACATGACCAGTAGGTCGATGTAGTTTACATTTTTGGCCTCGATGGGATGTATAAGCGCGCAAGAGCCGGCTATGGTCAGTATATTGAATAAGTTTGAGCCGACGATATTCCCGATGGCAATATCCGTTTTACGCTTGTAAGCGGCAACAATGGATGTTGCCAGTTCCGGCATACTTGTTCCGGCTGCGACGATCGTAAGCCCGATAACTGCTTCGCTCACACCAAGCTCTTTGGCGATGGAAACGGCATTGTCCACCAATAATCGAGAGGCAAATACCAAGACGACCAGACCCCCGACGATGGCCAGCGTATCGACAGCCCAGTGCTTAGGCTGTTCTTCGAGTTCCTGGCTCGACCCTTCTGTTCCATGTTTGCGGGAGTAGAAGAGGCTGAATATTGTATAAATGATAATACCTGTTAGAAAGAAAAGCCCTTCCGTCCGCCCCAATGTCCCGTTCCAGAAAAGGATGGTGAACAGTACGGTTGTGGCCAGCATGACCGGGATCTCGATTCGGAGTAATTGCTTTTTTACCTGAAGCGGGCAAATGGTTGCCGAAACTCCTAATATGACTCCAATATTGAATATGTTCGAACCTACGATGTTTCCGATCGCAATATCGCCTTGTCCGCTGAGCGTGGCGTTCAGGCTTACTACCAGTTCGGGGGCACTTGTCCCGAATGCAACGATGGTCAGACCGACCACCAAAGGTGAAATTTTGGCTTTGAGAGCTAAAGCGGAACTCCCCTGAACTAACCAACCGGCCCCTATGTAAAGCGCTACCAGCGAGAGAATCAATAACGTCAAACTTGTAATCATAGCCCTTTTTTCCTTATTCGTTTGTTAATCTATTAAAATGTCTTGCTTCCTGTTATCCCGGCAAAGAATATTTGCCGTAACCAAGTAAACAGCAAGTTGTTTTATAGGCAGAAAAACGTACCTCGGAAAACCTCGAGATCACCACGAAGTAAACAACAGGAAGCTAATAGACATTCAGTTAGGGTTGTTAGGAATTATTCTTTAATATTCGTATTCTTCATCCTTCGGACTATTGGCTTCCTGCCGCATATGAATGAACCGTAAAGCAATCATCGCTACACTCAGCACGGCAAGATTACCCATTGTTATCTCTTTTAATAACATATTGGAGAAGTCGCTTGTTCCGATTAATACCAAGATAATGAATGACAACATCATAGTTGCATCCACAAGATCTTTATTTATTTTCATGTCTGTATTTTTTTAGGCTGTGAAACGATCTTTTATTTTTCGGGGCTGGCTGTTTCTTCCGTTGTGGAAGGAGTGCTAAGACCTTTCATGATGCCATACAAGCCTACACCGAGGGCTCCCATGACGACTACCAGTTTCAGATAATCGTTCGGAACGATGGAACTGCAAGCGAGTACACAACCGATAATAGTAATAACGACATAAATATAGATACTGAATTTATTCTTTTTAGTAGACATAATTATTTGATTTTTTAAGTGAATAATAAAATTGTTCGCATTTCGGAAAATGCAATAAAAGAAACGGTATGGAATTCATATCCCATACGAAATCAGAGATTATTCACTTACGATCAAATAATGATTTTCCGCAGGCCATACACATGGTATCCCATGCGGCAAAGGAGGGTTGAAAAGTTAATGGTCTGACATATTGTTACCTCTTCGGATACTTTCCGGAGAAGATTGATTTCTTTCAAGCGAAAATACTGGATTGCCTTTTCTTCGATCTTCAGTAATCGTATAAAGTATTGCTGACATTCTGGATGCTTCTGCGAGGTGTCAGGCAATTGCAACCTTTCAAGTCGCTGCTGAGTATTTCCAGGTTATGCTGCATGTCAGCTGTTCCTTTTTCTATCATAACAGCCTCTTTCTGCACTTGTAAATCAAGTGTAGTATCGTTGTTCTGTACGTCTTCGGGTACAAAAAGCAATATTCCGAATAGTAGGGTCAATATGAATAGAAAATTCTTCATGTTGCAAAGATATATGAATTCTTGCGTAAAAAACAAATATGTGCCCTTTTTGTTTTTATTTTTGCATACAAATTATGCTGAAAACAGATATGGAAGATAAAAAATCTCTTGCTGGGGCTTGGGTGGAGGCGGCACGTCCCAGGACCTTGCCGGCCTCTGTCAGTCCGGTTTTATTGGGGTGCGCATTGGCCTATTATGACGGGATGTTCGATATAACACCGGCGGTATTGTGCCTCCTCGTGGCTCTCTTCGCCCAGATAGCCAGTAACTTTGCGAACGATTATTTCGATTTTAAGAAGGGAGCCGACCGGGAGGATCGGTTAGGGCCGGAGCGAGCGGTGGCGCAAGGCTGGATCACTCCGAAAGCCATGCTGACAGGTACGTTCGCCATGTTGGGACTGGCTTGCTTGTCCGGTTTGCTACTGATCTGTTTTGCGGACTGGCGGCTGATATGGGTGGGACTTGCGATCGCCATATGTGTGCTGGCCTATTCTGCCGGTCCTTTTCCTTTGGCTTATAACGGACTGGGAGATGTCTGCGTATTGTTGTTTTACGGGGTTATACCGGTTTGTTTCACCTACTATATACAGACGTTGAGTTTCTCCTTGTTGTCTTTCTTGCTATCTGTGGCCTTGGGGCTTTTGTCTGTGAATATCTTAGTTGTCAATAATTACCGGGACTACGTGCAGGATAAGGCTGCCCGCAAACGGACGACAATCGTTTTGTTCGGTCGCCGTTTCGGTCGGGTGTTTTATATTTTGAATGAATGTGTGGCGTTTCTCTTGGTTCTCCCGCTTGTTCTGGATGCTCCTTGGTGGATTCTGTTTTTATTCGGGATCCTGTTCGCCCTTTGCTTTTACACGACACGGGAATTGCTTACACTGGAAGGAAGGGCGTTAAACCGTACATTGGGACATACGGCACGCAATGTATTTCTTTTTGCGGCAGTCCTTTCCCTTTTATTCGTATATGTGGGATCGAGTCTGTAGCCGGACTGCCGTAGATTCTCTCTTGCAAGAGTAAGTACCGTCGGCCCGCACTTATAGTTCTGAGAGTCTGCGATACTTTAATCGCAAGCTCTCAGAACTATAAACGTAAGACGCCGATTGTAAGGACTTATTTCGAAACCTGAAAATGGGCCGCTTTCCTGTATAATTTCCGTAATGTGCCCTGGATCGATTTGGACAGGATAATCATCGTTACAGCAATGATGATAAGCAGGATGCCTACTGCCAGATTGGGGGTGAAAGGCTCGCTGAAAACCAATATCCCGACACATACGGCGGTGATAGGTTCTACGGCGCCCAATACGGCGGTAAGCGTTCCGCCGATATTGTGCACGGCAAGCACGAGGGTGATATTCGAGATGACTGTCGGAACGATCGCCAACAGTATCAGATTGACAAATGACATGCTGTCGGGAATCGGTTGTATGCCCTGGTTGGTTCCCGCCTTGATGGCAAACAGAGCCGTGCTGACAACGAATACATAGAAGGTCAGTTTGCGTCCGCCTATCTTTAGCCTGGAGGTTGATCCCCCGGCTAAGAATTTATTGACGGTCGTGATATAGAGCGCATATCCCAGGGCCGACAGCAGCACGATGAACACACCTAATGCGCTCAGTCTTATTTCTTCTTCACCTATCGAAAGACGTGCCACCCCGCAGATTGCCAAAACGATCGCCATCAAGGTAATCCAGGATGTCTTTTCCCGGAAAAACAACAGCATGATAAGCGTTACGAATACCGGATAGGTGAAATGCAGCGTTGTGGCGATCCCCGCCGACATAAAATTGTATCCCCAGAACAGGAACATGGCGGAGGCCGTATAGAAAAAACCTAACAATATTAATACCGGGATATCTCTCTTGTCTGCGTGGAAAGATTCTTTCTTTGCGGCCATAATACCTGCCAGGGCCAATGCCGCGAACAGGAAACGGTAGAACAGGATGGAATCGAATTGCATTCCTTTTGCCATCAGGGGCAAGGTAAACAGCGGGATTAACCCGAAGGTTGCGGATGTCAAGATACCAAAGGCAAATCCTTTTAAATTATTCATCGTACTGCGTATTCTTTTTGATAAAACTGATGCAAAGGTAGTCGAAACGGACATTTGCACCAAAATTTGCGCTCGGTGTCTTTTATATGGTATCGGAATATAAAGGGTAAAGGAGGACGATACTCCGGTATTGTTACGGAATGTTTGCAATTAGTAAAAGATGGAAGGTGTCCCAAAACTGTCCTGTTCTCACACCAAAGATGGGAGTAAGGGCTTTTGGGACACCTTCTATCAATGTGGACTGATCTTTTTCTTACAAAAGCAACCCTGCGGCAACCTCTTCCGCAACCGCATCGTTCTTGATGGCTGCGACCAGGGCGAGGCCAAAATTCATGACTAATCCGGGGCCTTTGCCGGTTATCACATTGTCGGAGACTTCAACGGCTTCACCGGTGACGTTCGCACCGATCAGCTTCGGTTCAAAACCCGGATAGCAGGTCGCCTTGCGGCCCTTTAACAAGCCGAGTCCGCCCAATACCATAGGAGCGGCACAGATTGCAGCTACGATACGGCCTGCGCGGTATTGTCCGAGCAATGCTTCTTTGACGGCCTCCGAATCGTTCAGGTTCGATGCACCCGGCATGCCTCCGGGGAGAATGAGGGCATCGGCATCATTTAACAGGGCATTGTTCAATGTCGTGTCAGCTGTGACCGGAACATTGTGTGCACCGATGACAACCGGATCGGTTGTGATGGAAACAGTTGTAACTTCGATTCCACCGCGACGCAGAATATCGACAGTCCCCAGGGCTTCCATTTCTTCGAAACCGTTCGCTAAGAATACAATTGCTTTCTTCATGATTTATGATTTATGAATTATGAT
>ERZ1504715.617-NODE-617-length-10269-cov-3.259252_pt1 | contig 10269 bp, 6 predicted proteins | sample MGYA00572388_ERZ1504715 | MGnify/ENA primary metagenome ERZ1504715 (study PRJEB39906, sample SAMEA3182114) | gut metagenome | biome: human; feature: gut; material: Stool; isolation source: human stools | place: Canada | collected 2013-06-10 ... | reverse complement strand
CCTCTCTATTCGTCGGCAGCGTCAGATGTGTATAAGAGACAGGAGGAGTTGCGTTTCGCCGAAGCCTACGGCTATCTGTTCAAGATACGCTATGCCGACAAGCTCTTTTTCGATGTCGACGTCGCCCCGAAATACTTGGATTACCGACTGCCCGTGCTGACGTTGCAGGAGCTGCTGTCGAATGCCGTCAAGCACAACGCCATAACCAAACGCCGTCCGCTGCGTGTTTCGATCCGCGTCGAAAACGGCCAGCTGGTCGTGTCGAATCCCCTCTTGCCGAAGCTCGACGCCGAACCTTGTACGGGAATCGGCCTGCACAACCTCGACAGCCGTTGGCAGCTCATCACGGGCCACGGCATCCGCATCGACCGCAGCGGGGAGATCTTCTCGGTCTGCATGTCGCTTCTGAAACCCCGCACGAAATGAAAGCCGTAATCATCGAGGACGAAACCGCTGCTGCGGTCAACTTGCAGTCGATCCTGCGCCGTGTGGCTCCGGCCGTGGAGATCACGGCGGTGCTCGAAGGGGTCGAGGAGAGCGTCGAGTGGTTCGGGACGCATCCGCAGCCCGATCTTGTGCTTATGGATATTCATCTGGCCGACGGCGAGGCGTTTCGGATTTTCGAACGGGTTTCGCTCACGGCTCCCGTCATTTTCACGACCGCCTACGACCGCTATGCGCTCGAAGCCTTCAAGGTCGACAGCATCGACTACCTGCTCAAACCGATCAAGGAGGAGGAGGTGCGCCGTGCGCTGGAGAAGTTGCGGCGGCTTTCGGGATTGGAACGCAGCCGTTACAGCGAGCGGGTCGAACGGCTGGCGGAGCGTGCCAACGAGCGACAGCAGGTTTTCCTGGTGCGCGTGCGCGACAAGTTCATTCCTCTGCAACGCGAGCGGATCGCCTATTGTTACACGAGCGACGAGCGGGTGACGGCCTGTACGCTCGACGGTGAGAAGTATCCGCTCGACAAGCCGCTCGAAACATTGCAGACGTTGTTGCCGGCGAGCGATTTCTTCCGTGCCAACCGCCAGTTCATCGTCGCGCGGCAGGCCGTCGCCGAGATCGCGGTCTGGTTCGGCAGCCGGCTGGCGTTGCGTCTGAGCGTCGAAACACCCGAACGGATCGTCATCTCCAAGGCCCGGGTTCCCGAATTCAAGCGTTGGCTTACGTCGGTTCACCCTGCCGATTAGTCGGTTCACCCGCCGATTTTGCCCGTTGACCCCGCTTCCGGCACCGGAAAGCCGTTCGGGGCGTTATCTTTGTTTCGTATAAATCCGACGATGAGATCGATTGCCGACATAACGTTTCGGGGACTGATGCCGTCTCTTGCGGCCGGAGGGGCCTCCTGTCCGATGGACGGAAGGAGATGCCGCTGCGGCGGAGTTGCGGCCGGACGGGCTCGTCGGAAGGAAACGATTCGGATGAAGCGCAGGGCCGCCGACGTACGTCGTAGAAGGTTGGAAAAAGTAGCTGTCGCCGAGAGGTCGGCTATGAAGCGTGTGTTAAACGACGTACACCGTCAACAATGGGAGAAGCAGCGGTCGGCGGACCCTGTGCATCATCTTCGCCGCGGCGTGCGGCGCAGCGGACGGGGCGCATCCGGCGTCCTACCGTCGTTCGATAAACCACTTCACATTTTAATAGGGCTTCAGAATTGATTTGGTGAAAGGGGTGTCAAGTCTCTTGACACCCTGTTTTTTGGAAGGCCGGTCCGTGTGTTTCGGACGCCGGAGCGGACAAATATAGACGGGGTATTCGCGGCGGTTTGCCGGATTTTGGCTATCTTCGCGAAGATTTGCCGATCGGCGATCGGAACGATCCCGGGAGAAAGATAAAAGAGAAGATGAGACGAACGATTTTACTGTTTGTGACATTGTTCACCGCGATGGAAATTTATGCCCAGTCGGGCAGCGTGACGGCGACCGTGATCGACGCCTCGACGCGCGAGGGCGTGCCGGGTGCCGTCGTGGAGTTTGCGCCGGCGGATCCTGCGGCGCAGAAACGTTACTTCACGACGGGGTACAAGGGGCGCGTCGAGGCGACGGTTCCCTACGGTACCTACAAGGTTTCCGTTTCGTTTCTGGGCTACGAAACGCTTGAAAAGGAGCTGAAACTGTCGGCCGCCAAAAAGTCGCTCGGCACGCTCGAGCTGGCGCCTTCGTCGACCGAGATCGAGGCCGTGGTCAAGGAGGTGAAGTCGATGCGTACGTCGCAGAAGGGCGATACGGTGAGCTACAATGCCGGAGCCTTCAAGGTGACGGCCGACGCCGATGTCGAAGGGCTGCTCAAGAAGATGCCCGGCATCACCATTACCGACGGCGAGGTCGAGGCACAGGGCGAGACTGTGAAAAAGGTCTTCGTCGACGGCAAGGAGTTCTTCGGCGAGGACGTAACTTCGGCGATCAAGTCGCTGCCCGCACAGGCGGTCGACAAGGTCGAGGTCTACGACAAGTTGAGCGATGCGGCCGAATTTTCGGGTATGGACGACGGCGAGGGGTACAAGGCGATCAATATCGTCACGAAGCCCAACATGCGTCAGGGCCAGTTCGGCAAGCTCTATGCCGGTTACGGCTACCAGCCCGAAACCGAAGGAACGACGTCGAACCACAAGTACAACGTGGGCGGCAACGTCAATCTGTTCCACGGGTCGAGCCGCGTGTCGGTGATCGGGTTGTTCAACAACGTCAACCAGCAGAATTTTTCGTTCGAGGACATTCTGGGCGTGTCGGGAGGTTCGGGCGGCCGCGGCGGCGTGGGGGCGCTGATGGTGCGGCCTCAGAGCGGCGTGGCGTCGGTCAACTCGTTCGGCGTCAACTACTCCGACAGTTGGGGAAAGACCGGCCGGCAGGACAAGGTGACGTTGCAGGCCAGTTATTTCTTCAACCGTACGACGACCAAGAACTACTCGACGATAGACAAGTGGTACGAAACTCCGTCGCCGATCGATACGCTGCATACGGACGGCTATTCGAACAATACGAACGGCAACCACCGCCTCAATGCCCGTCTCGAATGGCGTATTTCGGAGAACCAGTCACTCATGTCACGCACGGGGCTCAGTTTCCAGAGCTACGATCCTTACAGCACGACTTATGGCCACCAGTGGGGAGAGAGCGGTCTGCGCGTGGTGGACAATTTCAGCGACGGCGGCCGCACGGGAGTCAATCTGAACCAGTACCTCTCCTATCGCACGAAGCTGGGCAAGGACGGCCGCACGCTGACGCTCGACGGCAGCGTGCGCTATCGGAACAACAGAGGAGATACGGACAGCTATTCGAACCAGGCGCGGGGTATCGATCCCGATCTGATCGTCGTTCCTACGGATACCCTGCTGCTGCGCTACCAGCGTGCGCATTCGCCGTCGTTCAGCTACAACCTGCGCGGCGACGTGACCTATACCGAACCGGTTTCGCAGTATGCGCAGCTGAGCCTGCAATACCGTGTGGCCTATAACTATCAGGAGAGCGACAAGAAGGTCTACGTGACGCCGGACGACCGGTTCGAAACGGCTGGCGTCGAACCCGATCCGAGCCTGTCGCAATCGTCCAACACGGGCTATCTGACGCATCGTATCGGGCCGGGTTTCCGTATCGTGAAGGGCAAGAACCGTTTCGTGGCCAATGTCTCCTACCAGCGCGCCCAGCTGACGGGCGAGGTGCTCTCGGCGACGAAGGTCATGGGGGCGGGCGACGATGCGAAGACGTCGCACGGATTCAACAACCTGACCTATTTCCTGATGGGACAGCTCAACATCAACAAGGAGAATTCGATCCGGCTGTTCATCAACTCCTCGACCGACAACCCCGGTATCGGCGAGTTGCAGAACGTCTACGATATCTCCAACGCGCAGAGCATCTCCAAAGGTAACCCCCATCTGCGTCCCTCCTACTCGAACAACGTGCGGTTCCACTACGTGAACTCCAACGTCGAGAAGGGACGTACGTTCATGTGGATGTTCTCGATGCAGAATACGTCGAACTACATCACGTCGAGCATGGCCTACGACGTGGAGGTGGAGGTCCCGACCGGCGAAGTCGACGGCGGCGGCGATCCCGTGACCGAAACCTACAATCCGCACACCTATTCCACCTATACCAACATGGACGGCTACTGGAACCTGCGTACGCATCTGAGCTACGGATTGCCCGTCTCGTTCCTGAAAAGCAACCTCAATGTGATGGCGGGCGTCAACTACACGCTTACGCCGACGCTGGTGGCGCGCAAGGCGACCGACGGAAGCGTCTATCTGAACAACGGCGAAATCGTCGGCGGCGAGCGCAACGACGCCAGCCGTCTGAGCTACGATTTCCGCGCCGTGCTGGGCAGCAACATCTCCGAGAACGTCGATTTCACCCTTTCATGGCACGGTGCCTACAACATCGCGAAAAACTCGCTGGTCGTCAACGATTCCGATAACAAGAACCGCTATTTCAACCATGTGGCGACCGCGGCGATGAAGTTCGTCTTCCTGAAAAGCTTCACCTTCACGGGGAATGTTTCCTACCAGCAGAATATCGGCTTCACGAACGATTACGACAACTCCTACGTGTTGTGCAACGTCTATCTGGGCAAGAAGGTCTTCCGCAACCGTCGGGGCGAGGTGATGTTCGGCGTCAACGACCTGTTCGACCAGAATACGGCCTTCTCGCGCACGACCGGTTCGGGATATACCCAGAATTCGATCAACAGCGTGATCGGACGCTACTATACCGTGCAGTTCGTCTACAACCTGCGCAATTTCGGCAAGCGCGGTTCCAAGGACATCAAGGATTACGACGGCATGGGGGCGCTGGGCGGAAACCGCAGGGGTGTCGGCCGTCCGCCTATGGGGCCTCCTCCGGGCGGCAGAGGCCCGATGTTTTGATCCGGAACGTCGGTTGAAAAGTCCGCTCCCGAACACGGAAACCCCTGCTGCGGTTCGCGGCAAGGGTTCGTCGATTTTTCGGCGAGGTTTTATTGCCCGCCTTCGTCCTGCTTCTGGCGTGTCAGGATCACGTGGATGCCGATGCAGGCCAACCCTCCGTAGACGAAGACCTGCGCCCACAGAATCCTCAGTTCGGGCATCACGTCCCGCAGCGAAGCGCCCATCGTCCGGATCCGGATGAAGGCGTTGACGCCGCTGCTGCTCGGGAAGACCTGCCCCAGCGTGTAGAGCCATTCGGGGATGGCTTCGCGCGGGAACGAAGCGCCGCTGAGCAGCAGGATGGGAATCGATGTCCAGAAAAGCAGCAGCAGCGACTGTTCGCGGTAGCGGAACAGCGTCGAAATGGCGATACCCAGCATGATGCAGGCCAGCAGATAGGGCACGAGCAGTCCGACGACGGCCTCCGTCGAGCCGTTGGAGGGATAGTGGAACAGTTTGTAATGCACCGTCATGATGTAGAGCAGCGTGACGGCGTAGATCGAGATGTAGACCAACGCCTTTCCCAGCACGATCGGAAGCGTGTACATGCGCTTGCAGTTGGCGGGGATCAGTTTCCGGTAGAGTCCGAATTCGCGCCATGTGCCGCCGATCATGCCGATGCCGATCAGGAGCGTCTGCTGGATGATGACGATGATGATCGCGGGCATGATGAACGATCCGTAACCCAGATAGGGAATGAAAAGGTTGTGCGACTGGTAGATGACCGGCTGCGTCGCGGCCGTCGCCTGCGGGATGTCGGCGCCTTTGGCGATGAGCCGCTGGAACTGTACCATGGCCCCCGTCTGTCCGATGCCCGTCACGAGCTCCTGGAACACCTGACGGTACATGAGGAAGTAGCTGGCGTCGACATAGAGCGATACGGCGGCTGACGAACCGCCCAGCAGTTGCTTGTCGTAATCCTGCGGAATGTAGACCACGCCGTAGATCTTGCGGGCGAAGAAGAGCTCTTCGGCCTCCTCCATGCCGCTCGGCTCGTAGGCCACGTAGGTATTGGGGCCGGCGTCGAAGGTGCGGATCAGTTCGCGGCTCGACGGGGTCTGGCTCTCGTCGATCACGCCGATCGGGACGTTGCGCAGCACTTCGGGAGCATAGGCCGATGCGTAGAGCGTCGAGTAGATGAAGATGGCCAGCACCATGACCAGCAGTACGCCGCCGTCGGTGAAGACCGCCTTGTATTCGTTGCGGATGACCGAAGCCAGTTCGGTTCGGTAGGCTTGCAGTATCTCTTTGATTCGTCCCATCGTTACATCCTCCCCCAGTATTTTTCATCGGAACAGATCTTGCGCAGGCGCGGCAGGCAGAGCATCGGCAGTACGATGAAGAGTGCGATATACCCCATGTCCCACAGCGAATCGACGACCGGTGCGCCGCGAAGCGCCTGATCGATGAAGATGTCGGTATAGAACGTAAAGGGGAAGATCTTGCTGAACGCCTGCACCCACGGGTACATCGCCATCATCGGAAAGGTAAGTCCCGAAAAGGTAAAGGCCAGCACCGAATAACCGCCGCCGATCGAGAGCGACAGGCGCAGGTTGCTCAGCAGCGTGACGATCAGTACGCCGATGGCCATGTAGGCCAGCACGAACAGCATGCAGCCGAAGAGCAGGGCCGTAAGGCTGCCGTTGAGCGGTACCCCTACGATTTTGAACAGGATCAGGAACATCATCAGCGTCATGAGCAGCATCATGACTACGAGCGGCAGCATCTTTCCGACGAGCGCAGGGAATACCGACCCGCCCGCCGTGTCGAGCCACTCGCGCGCCGTGCCCGCTTTGAGTTCGGTGCCGATGGCGAAGATCGTGACGAGCATGGCGAAGATCATCAGCATCATGGGCATGAAGCTCGGCGAGAGGTAATAGCTGTAATTGATGTAGGGATTGAACAGTACGTGCTTGACGAAACGCACGGGCATGATCTGCGCCATCGCCTGTTTCTCGGTCAACCCCTGCTTCATGAGCAGTTGCAGCTGCACGCCTGCCTGAAAGGTCGTGACGGCCGTTTGCAGGTCTTTCGACAGCAGTCCGTTGACGGTGATGTTCGTGCCGCTCACCGAACATTCGATATGGGTCTGGCTGTTGCTGAGGATGTTCTTCTCGAAAAACGCCGGAATGTGGACGATGGCCGAGATACGTCCTTCGCGCATGAGCCGCTGGGCCTCCTCCATGCTCTGCACCTCGTAGGAGACCATCGCCGTCGGCGTGTCGTCGATCATCTGCGTCACCTTGCGCGACAGCGTCGTGTGGTCTTCGTCGAGTACGGCGATCGGGATGTTGCGCGCCACGCCCCGCTCGAAGATGACGGCGAAGAAGGCGAACGACACGACGGGAAGCACCACCATCAGCACCCAGTACATGGGCTGACGGACGATGCGCCGCAGTTCGCGCCGCACGACCTGATCGGTTTCTTTGAAGTAGTTGCGCATGGCTCCGATCGGCTACTCGATTGCGTCCCAGTCGACCAGAACGCTCATGCCGGGGCGTATCCCCTCTTCGGCGCCGAGCGGCTTGGCCTTGACGGCGAAGGTACGGATGTCGAATCCGCCCTGCGTGCGCGTCGCGGCCCATGTGGCGAAATCGGCCTGCGGAGCGATGTAGGTGATGTGGAAGTCGACATCGCGGTCGAGTGCGGGCACATAGCCGCGCAGGCGCTTGCCCATTCGGATCTTTGGCATCAGCGTCTCCTTGATGTTGAACGTCACCCACATGTCGCTCATGTCGAGGATGGCGACCACGGGATAACCGCTGCCCACCAGCTCGCCCTGCTCGGCGATGATCGTCGAGATTTCGCCCGTAACGGGCGAATAGACCATCGCGTCGCTCAGGTAGCTCTCCACCTCCGATACGACGCCTGCGGCCTGCCGCACCTGTGCCGCGGCGGCGGCTTTCTCCTCCTTCGAGGCGCCGTCGACCGCCAGGTCGTACTGCGCCTTGGCGGCCGCGGCGGTCGCGGTCATGGCGTTGTACTGCGCCTGCGCCTCGTCGAATTTCTGCGCCGGCACGACCCCTTGTTCGTAGAGCGCTTTCACGCGGTCGAAGGTCTTTTTGGCCAGTTCGCGTCCGGCCTGCGCCTGCTGCCACATGTTGAGCGCCGCTTCGATCTGCTGCACGCGGGCGCCGGAGAGCACTTTCTGGTCGATTGCCGACGCTGCGCTCCGCACCGCTTCGGCCTGTTGCAGTTTGGCGTCCAGTTCGGGCGTGGAAAGCGTGTATAACAGTTCGCCACGCTCGACGCGCTGCCCCTCCTCGACCTTCATGTCGACGATGCGGCCGGCGATTTTCGACGAAGCCTTGTAGGTCGTACATTCCGTCGTGCCTTGAAGGAGGATCGGCGTCCTGGCCTTCAAATAACGGCTCACCAATAGGACTGCCGCGATGATGACGACGACGGCGACGAGGACTGCGATGATGTTTTTCTTCTTCATATCTCTTTCGTTTTTACTATTTCTCGAATGTGATGCGGCGGGCGTCCTGCCGGCGCATGTAGGCGGTGAATTCGTCGCTGATGCCGGCGGCTTCGAGCAGTTGCGCCAACGACACGTCGTAGCGATAGGCGGCTTCGATGCGCTCGGTCTTTACCTTGGCCAGATTCAGTTCGGCGTCGATCAGGTCGGTCGACGAACTCATCCCTTCCAGAAACGCCGCGTTCTTGGTTTTGAGATACTCCTCGGCGAAGGCGAGCGAAGCCTCGATCGAGGCCATCTGCGTGCGGTAGTTCTCCATCTGGTTGTAGAGCTTCTCGACGAGCACCGAAATGTCGTTTCCGGCTTTGTCCTGCAACGCTTCGACACGCCGTACGGTCTGTTTGGCCGCCGAATATTTGTATTCGCGGTTCAGGCCGTCGAAGAGCTTGAAGTTCACGCCGACGCCGACCGCCCAGCGCGGCAGCACCTTGGATACTTGATAGTCGTAAAACGACATGCCGCCCATGGCCACCACCTGCGGCAGGAACGACGAACGCTGCGCGCGTACCCCTTCGTAGGCCAGCCGGCGTTTCGAGAGCTGCGGCGTCTTCGAGGTGTTTGCGCACGCCGTCCACCACCTGCTGCCGTACGACGACGACCTGCCGCGCGAGCGCCAGCCCGTAGTAACGTTCGACGAGTTCCGATACCAGCGCATTGCGCTGCTGGATTCCCTGCGATCGGGCCGTCTGTTCGTTGATCCGCGCCGCACGGTTGGCGGCGTTGATCTTGCCGCCCATCCACAGCGGAACCGTCACGTCGCCGCCGACGAATCCCAGACTGCGGTCTTGCAGCGGCAGCGCCCAGCTGGCCGCCATCGCTCCGCTCAACATCTGCGAAATGGAGGGGATATAGTCCGACGGGATCATGCCGCTCTGAAGGATCTGTCCCGCGAGATTCTGCACCGGCGCCTTCATATTGTTGAGATCGATTTCGATGTCCTTACCCAGATAGGCGTAACTGCCCGTGATGCCGATCTGCGGCATACGCAGACCGATGGCAGCGCGGCGCTCCTGTTGTGCGGCGCGGCGGTTGAACTCGGCGGCCCGAATGGCCGGATTGTCCGAAAGCGTCATTTCGAGTGCCTCTTCCAGCGACAGCGTCCGCCCCTGTTCCTGTGCGGGAAGCTGCATGACGGCCGTCAGGGCGAGCATAACCAGCGTGACTTTTTTCATATCTTTTATACTTATGATGTTGCGAAGATAGAGATTATCCGCTTCAAATGTGTTTTTGTAAGGACGAAAAGGACATTTTTAGTCCGTTTAGTCCACTTTTTCTCTATTCGTGGAGACCGAGGTGGCCGTTGATCGCGCGTACTTCGCCTGCCAACTGCGGATAGACGCGCACCTCGACGCCGCCCTTGCGCAGCCGCACCGCTCCTTCGCAGCATACGAAGCACGACGGTTCGTATAGAGCAAAAACCGTGCGCGAGAAGCCGTGGCGCAGAATCAGTTCCGAACAACTCTCCGGTTCGCTGCTGCGCGTCGAGCACGGCTCCATCGAGGAGTAGATACTCGCGCCGTGCAGATCGGCTCCGGCGGCCGTCGCTTTGAGGATCGCCTCCTGTTCGGCGTGGTGCGTGGGAGATGTTTCATGGGTATACCCCGTGAAACGGTCGCCCGAACGGGTTACGATGACCGCCCCCACGCGGTAGGAGGTGGCGCAGGGCGTACAGCGGCGGCTCAGGGCGATGGCCTGCCGCAGGTAATGCAGATCCTCCTCCGTGCGGTCGGGATGCAGCGTGTAGGTCGTCACCTCCATTCCTTCCAGCTGTCGGCGCTGCTGCGGGAAGCGTGCCGGATCGAAAGGCGGTTCGAAACGGGGGGCGTGCGGGTCGCCGACGCGGACGGCGGGATTGACGGCCATGCGGAGCGTGTCGACGAGCCCC
>ERZ1504715.576-NODE-576-length-10932-cov-4.218351_pt1 | contig 10932 bp, 9 predicted proteins | sample MGYA00572388_ERZ1504715 | MGnify/ENA primary metagenome ERZ1504715 (study PRJEB39906, sample SAMEA3182114) | gut metagenome | biome: human; feature: gut; material: Stool; isolation source: human stools | place: Canada | collected 2013-06-10 ... | reverse complement strand
GGAGATATACATAACAGCTTGAAGTTTTTTGAATTACTTCCTGTTTTTATTCCATATGTTAAACTAATAATTGATTGTTTATGACTAGTGTAAAAGTAAAATTCAGTCCTTCATCCGTTATCCTTAAAGAGGGAACGGTTCATTATCAAATAATTCATCATTGTAAAGTACGGCATATCCGCACCGGTTACAAACTGTTTCCAAGTGAGTGGATTTCTGCTTCCGGTGAAATCAATGTCTCGGCAGGAAGTGGAGAAGGCCGAAAAAGCTATCTTGCCGCATTAAAAAATCAAATTGATAAAGACCTTTTCCGAATAAAGAAATGCATCAACCGATTGAATCAGGAAGACAGCCCTTTCACTGTGGACCGTATAATAGAACTTTACACTGCTCCTGAAGGGAATTGCACTTTCCTTTTATATGGAAAAGAACTGCTGGTAGAATTGAGGCAGATAGGTAAGGTACGCACAGCCGGCACCTATCAGAATGCCTTGAACAGTTTTGAGCGGTTTCGGGGACACCGGGGCGATATCCCATTGGATGAAATGGATTCCAATCAGATGATAACCTATGAAAGCTGGCTCAAAGGAACCGGTGTCTGTCCGAATACCAGTTCGTATTATATGCGTAACCTCAGGGCCATTTATAACCGGGCCGTGAGTGAAGGGCTTGTTGTTCAACGAAATCCCTTCAAGCATGTCTATACCGGCATAGACAAAACGAAGAAACGGGCGGTTTCCCTCAGCGTGATTCGAAGAATACGGGATTTGGATCTTAATAAGAAGTCTCTCATTTTTGCCAGAGACATCTTTATGTTCAGTTTTTATACACGTGGAATGTCCTTTGTGGATATGGCATTCCTGAAAAAGAAAGACCTCCAGAATGGAATCTTGACCTATCGGAGAAAAAAAACCGGTCAGCAATTGTTTATCAAATGGGAAAAGCCCATGCAGGAACTTATTGATAAATACAATACCTCTGAAACTTCCTACCTGCTACCAATTATTCAGAACAATGGTGTGGACGAATGGCATCAATACCAAAATGAAGCACACCGTATCAACAGAAATCTGAAACACATTGGCAAACAAATAGGTTTAGGTATTCCACTTACCACCTATGTTGCGCGCCATGCTTGGGCCAGCATCGCTCAAAGTAAAAATGTTTCTTTGCCTGTCATCAGTGAGGCACTGGGACATGATTCGGAGCAAACCACCCGAATTTATCTTGCCTCTTTAGATGCATCTATTGTAGACACGGCAAATAGTCTCATTTTGATGTCTATATAAATAAATACCGAAAAAGGTACATATCTTCTTAAGAGAAGTATATTTCGTTTGCAAAAGTACGAAAAAATCTAAAAATCAAGGCATAAAGCGAACTTTTTTTACTACTTATTTTTAAGAATCTTCAACATAATGCGTAAAATGAAAAACAATCATCCCCATATATCCTCTAACATGACTTTGTTTATCAAGTTATTATCGCTTTATAACTAAAAGATGTACTTCTCTTAAGAAGAGTAGTATGTTTTAGTATAAGTGAACACTTGCCTTTTAGAATAGCGATGCAAGGGATGATTAAAGGAATAAAAGATTCCTACTTTTGGAAAGTGTTTTGTAACTGCTTGATTATTAACAAATAAAATAATCATGCAGGATTGGTGATATTTGCCTGAACTAAAGTATATCAATGGGAAATACTGAATACGCACAATGGTATGTCATGCGTGATTTAAAACGGTGTAATGCTAAAAAGCCGGCATACAAACAACTGCAAGAAGCAGGAGTAAAGGTATTTGTCCCCTTGAAGTGGCAAATCATTTTGCAAAAGGGTAAAAAGGTGCGTGAGAAAGTTCCGGTCATTCAAGATTTGCTCTTTGTTTATGATTCCCGTCAGCATTTGGACTCCATTGTGGAAAGAACCAAAACGCTTCAATACCGTTGGTTGCGGAATACGTTTCGGGAACCTATGACTGTGTCTGATTTGGAAATGGACAGATTCATGCAAGCCGTCAGCAGTTCCGATTCACCCAAATATTATTTGCCGGAAGAGATAACCCCTCAGATGTGCGGACGTAAAATTCGGATTATAGGAGGCTCTCTCAACGGATATGAGGGCTGTTTGCTTAAAATACGAGGCAGCAAGATAAAACGCTTGCTTGTCGAATTAAAGGGTTATCTCGCTGTTGGTGTGGAGGTTCTTCCTGAATATATTCAATTTGCCTGATACGATATTTATGACTGTTATTTCAAATGTAATGGACAATCCTAGAGCCTTTTGGGTTGTCAACTCCTTGTTTGTATTCGCCTTGAGCGTATTTTGTGCCGGCGTCTTGATTCCACAAATCTTGTTGATATCATTTCGTAAGCGTCTGTTTGATGTGCCTGATGAACGGAAGATCCATCAGGGGGTAGTACCCCGTTTAGGAGGGATAGCCTTCAAACCGGTTGTCTTTTTCTCGGTGGCACTTGCTTTGGGACTCAGTATGTTGTTGGGATACGGTCAGCTTCTTGGTAATATCGGCAGTGAAAGCCGCCCGTTGGCATTCGGCTTCTGTACCATTATGATGCTTTATCTGGTTGGGATGGCTGATGACCTGATTGGTATCCGTTACCGTGCCAAGTTCGCCATACAGATTATTTGCGGATTACTGGTTATTGCAGGCGGGCTGTGGATCAATAACCTGCACGGTTTGCTGTTTATTCACGCTCTTCCTGAATGGATTGGATACCCCATTACCTTATTCGCCGTGGTATTTATTATCAATGCCATCAATCTGATAGATGGGATAGACGGATTGGCTTCCGGGTTGTGTGGAGTGGCTATGCTTTTTTATGGATTGGTATTTTTTATAATAGGCGAATACATTTATGCCCTGCTCGCTTTTGCGACACTTGGAGTGCTCGTCCCCTTTTTCTATTATAACGTATTTGGAGATCCTGCCAAAAAGAACAAAATATTCATGGGTGATACCGGCAGCTTGACGATTGGCATGATGACTTGCATTTTAAGTCTGAAACTGCTTGACGGGTTTCCGGTAAATCCCTCTATGCAACAGCCTAATGCTTTCTTTTTAGCCTATTCACCGCTTATCATTCCCTGTTTTGATGTGGTACGGGTTTATTTGCATCGTGTGCGAAACGGAAAGAATCCCTTTTTGCCAGATAAGAACCATATCCATCACAAAATGCTTGCTGTTGGCATGAGACAGCGTACAGTTATGATTGCCATTGTACTGGTATCTGTCTGTTTTACACTGTGCAATATTCTGCTTTCACGTTATATAAATGTAACCTTGCTTTTAATACTGGACATCTTTATATGGACCTTGGGTAATCTATGGTTAACCCGTAGAATCCATATTACTCATTCGAAACTATAGTTTTATATCAATATGAATTTTTGCAAAAATTTAATTGGGGCAATATTACTCCTGTTTTTAGGAGCTTGCTCAACTTCAAAAGAAGTCACTTATTTTCAAGATTTACGTCCGGGCGAAAGCGAATTGGCGCTTACTGCTCTGGTAGAGATTAAGATTCAACCGAAAGACAAATTGTCTATTTTAGTCAACAGCCAGGATTTGCGCCTGACCAACCTGTTTAACTTGCCGATTGTTTCTCAACAGATTGGCATGGAGGGTTCTTCCGGTTCTAATCGTGGTGTGTCCGGTTATACGGTAGATTCCAAAGGGAACATTGACTTTCCCGTGTTGGGAGAAATTCACATAGCCGGTATGACCCGTGAAGAGGTGGCTGCCTATATTAAGAAAGAGCTACAGTCGCATGATTTGATTAAAGACCCTGTCGTTACGGTGGAATATATGAATCTCAGCGTAGCCGTAATGGGTGAAGTGAACAATCCCGGCCGTTTTAGTATCGACAAGGATAACCTTACAATCCTGGATGCCTTAAGCCAGGCGGGAGACCTCACTATCTACGGAAAGCGGGAAAAGGTATTGGTGTTGCGTCAAGAAGAAGGAAAACAACGGGTTTATGGAGTCAATCTTTGCTCTGCCGAGCATCTTTACACTTCGCCTGCTTATTATCTGCAACAGAATGATGTGGTATATGTGGAGCCTAATGCTACCAAAGCCCGTCAGTCTACCGTAAACGGGAACAATGTGCGCAGCACCTCTTTCTGGATTTCCCTGGCTTCTTTATTGACCTCCATCGCTGTACTTATCGCTAAATAAAAAAGAGAAATGGCTACTATTCAGAATAAATCAACAGTACAAAATACGCAGGATTTCATTACCATACAGGATTTATTTTACCTCTGTCTCAACAAATGGCACTGGTTTGCCATTTCATTGGCCTTATGTTTGGGGGGTGCGACCTTTTATCTGTTAAGAACCCCATCGGTATATGTCAGAACTGCCTCTATTTTGATTAAAGACGATTCCAAAGGGAAATCTTCTTCTACGGATATGGAGTCTTTTTCCGATTTGGGACTGTTTACGACCAACACCAATGTCTATAACGAGATGGGAACTTTGAAGTCTCCCGACATCATGCGTGAAGTGGTGTCTCGATTGCATTTGGAAATGAATTATCAGACAGACGGACGTTTTCATAAACAGACTGTGTATGGAAACCAACTTCCTGTCCAGGTGGTGATTCCTAATCTTTCCGAGAATGAATCCGCAACTTTCGAACTGCATTTGGCAAAGGATGGTGCAGTGGAATTATCCTCTTTTACACGGAATGGAACAGAAATAGAAAATGATGGTTTTGTGAAAGGCAATTTGAATGACAGTATTCAAAGCCCCCTAGGCCCTATTGTCGTTATTCCATCGGCTGCCTATTCAGATAAAACGGTAAGCACAATTTATGTAACCCGCCAGTCTTTGTCTGCGGCATCAGCTGGCTGTTCTGCTCGCTTGAATATATCCCAGAACGATGAGAAGTCCAATATCATCACGTTGTCTTTCCAGGATGTGTCCACCCAACGGGCGGAAGATGTGCTCAATACCCTTATATCCGTTTACAATGAGAACTGGGTAAGGGACAAGAATCAGATAGCGGTTAGTACATCCATGTTCATCAATGAGCGTTTGGGTGTGATTGAGGGTGAGCTTGGCAATGTGGATGATGATATATCTTCTTTCAAAAGTGAGCATTTGCTGCCGGATGTACAGGCGGCGGCAAATATGTATATGACTCAAGCCAATGAAGCCAATGCTGCAATTCGTGAATTGAACAACCAGGCATATATGGCCCGATACATAAAGAACTATTTGACCAATGAAAACAATAAACATCAGTTACTCCCTGCCAATTCCGGCATTGAAAATGCAAGCCTTGCCACACAACTGAATGAATATAATACCAAGTTATTGGAGCGCAATAGCTTGGTGTCTCACAGTAGTGTCAAGAACCCCTTAGTCAGGGAAATGGACAAGTCGTTGGATGATATGCGAAGCGCTTTGATCACTTCCATTGACAACCAAATGGTAGCTTTGCGTGCACAAATCAGAAGTTTGGAGGCCATTGGGGGACAGGCAACCTCGCAGATTGCCTCCAACCCGAAGCAGTCCAAATACCTGCTTAGCGTGGAACGCCAACAAAAGGTGAAGGAGTCACTTTACCTATATCTGTTACAAAAACGTGAGGAGAACGAGCTTTCTCAGGCATTTACGGCCTACAATACCCGTATTATAACAAAGCCTGGAGGAAGCATGATTCCTACCGCTCCCGTAAAGAAGAACATTTTCCTAGTGGCTTTTGCCTTGGGTATATTGATACCGGTAGTCATTGTGTTCATGCGTGAAAACATGAATACCCGTGTTCGTGGAAGAAAAGACCTGGAAGGCTTGAGCGTTCCTTTTATCGGAGAGATTCCTTTGGCTATGCGTGGTAAGAAGAAAGTAAAATCGCATGAAGCACATACCATTGTAGTTAAAGAAGGAAGCCGTGACATTATGAATGAGGCTTTCCGCGTCTTGCGTACCAATCTGGAATTCATGATTGGCAAAGACAAATCCTCTAATGTGATTGTTGTTACCTCGTTTAATCCGGGTAGTGGAAAATCATTCTTGACTATGAACATAGCTATGAGCCTTGCCATCAAAAATAAAAAAGTATTGGTTATTGACGGCGACCTTCGCCATGCCTCTGCTTCAGCTTATATCCATTCACCCAAAATTGGTTTGAGTGATTATTTAGGAGGACAGATCGACAAACTTTCGGATATTATTGTTACGGACGAGCAGCACCCTTCATTCAGTTTCATCCCTGTCGGCACTATCCCCCCCAACCCGACCGAACTGTTGTTCGATGACCGTCTACAGAAAGCAATCCATACCTTAAAGCAGCAATATGATGTTGTATTGATAGACTGCCCGCCAGTTGAATTGGTGGCCGATACGCAAATCATAGAGAAACTGGCCGACCGTACCGTTTTTGTGGTACGTGCAGGCTTGCTGGAACGCAGCATGCTTCCGGAGTTGGAAAACATCTATCGAGAGAAGAAATACAAGAATATGTCTGTAATCCTCAATGGGACAGAAGGAGCCGGCGGAAGATACGGTTATCGGTATGGCTACCGATACGGTTATGGAAGCGGTTCTTATTACGGCAGTAGCTCCAAGTAATCATGTGGCCGTTCCGTAAAAAACAGACTTTGAAAGAAAGTGGATTTTTCCGTGGCTTCACCGACTGGCATTGCCATATCCTCCCCGATGTGGATGACGGCGTACAGACGATGGATGAAGCTCTGCAAATTTTAGGGGAATACGAACGACTGGGAGTAAAGGAAGTATGGCTCACTCCGCACATTATGGAGGATATGCCAAATACGACCCAACATTTGAGGGCACGTTTCGTTGAATTACAAAGCGCATACCAAGGTAATATAGCATTGAATCTTGCTTCTGAGAATATGCTGGACAACCTATTTGAAGAGCGATTGAATAAGAACGACCTACTGCCTATTGGTAAAGCTGGCAAACACCTGTTGGTGGAAACAAGTTACTTCAATCCCCCGATGGACTTGCAGAATATCCTGCTCCGTATCAAAGCAAAAGGTTATTATCCTATATTAGCTCATCCGGAACGTTATCTGTATATGAACGAGAGTGATTACCAACAGTTGAAATCTATAAATGTTCAGTTTCAGCTTAATCAATTTTCGCTTCTATGTTTGTATGGTAAAGAAGTTAAGAAAAAGGCTTTAATGCTCCAAAAGTTAAGAATGTACGACTATACTGGTACAGATTTGCATCGATTGAATACATTGAACAGAGCAATTTGTTTATAAATAATTTATTGCGTAAGAAGTATGAATATAAAATATGATGATCTAACTAAATTATTTGCCATTGAGCAAGCTAAAGAAACTTCATATAGGAGTACGTTACGGCAAAGTCTTGCCTCATTCTTAAGTTTATGTGATAAAGCTGACATCTCCGTTGATACGAAGACTGAATTGAAGTACATTTGCAATTACATAAATGATATTGTTAAGTATTTTAAAAAAGGACTTCACAGTACCGCTTTTTCAAAAATGAAAAACTTATTTGCAGGAACAAAAAATCATAAGGTATTAAACAACAGTATGCCATATTCAACCCCTTGCTGCAGGAAGTTCATTGTATAGAATTTGAGTGAAAGGGGATTACGAAATATAGAAGAGTTTCCTCTTTATGAAGTCCATGGATAGTCTGAATCTAAAAACATATTTTGTGCTGTCAGAAGGCTTCAACGCACAATTCTAACATGTCCCCAAAGGATGCATTAATTTGTTTTGGAAAATGCAAATACAATAGATGACTAGCAATGAATGAAAAATACCCCTTTAACACATTAATATCGAAATATCGCATATCGGCAATGGGAATATCAATGGTTTCCATTATGCTATACCATCAAAATTGGATTACCAACGGTATTTTCTTTGAATGGGTGCGAATGTTAGGATACATAGGTGTAGAGGTGTTTTTGTTCATATCAGGCTTTGGTATTGCGCATTCGCTTGCGAAAAACTCGTTAGGACAGTATTACAAAAATAGGGTAATCAGGCTTATACCAGCTTGTATTCTGTTCGGTTTATGCAAGATTGCATTGAGTTATATTCCCACGATGCCTCCTATGCAAGACTTCTTTTTGGACTTGTTTTCTCTGTCACATTGGTACATATATGCCATAGTTATTTACTACCTGCTTGCCCCTGTTATTTACAAAATAATAGACAAACGGGGGGGGATTGCATTTTTAGCAATAATTATTGCCACATATATAACAATTTGTTTTTGGCAATATGAAGCCGATGCTCCATATTTGATAAAATATGGGCGTTGGGTTGTGAAACGGTTTCCTGTGTTCGTATTTGGAATGTTCATAGCTATTAGGCCGTTGAGATTTGGAATCTACAAAGTGGTTTTATTGGGAGTATTGGCCACATTGGCCAATGTGGGCGTGTTCCACTATACAATATTAGCCAATAGTGACCCAACGAGTCATGATTTCTTCACAAAGTTGGCGATATTGCTACCGGACAGGTCGGTTATTCCCGATAACGGACGTTTCATATTGGATATGTTTAATGTGTTACTACTGATTCCGTTATTCGCTCTTATTGCCTTTCTTATGAATAAATCTCATATATTATTCATTATTAATCGAATAGGAAAATATTCACTTGAAATATATTTGTGCCATCAATATATATTTACAGTGATTTCAGAACATTTTGCCATGCCTCCTATGGCGGCTTTAGCTGTGGGCATGTGCTTGTCGTTTGCTGTGGCATACTTGATAGGTACAACAGCAAGCTCTATTAAAACGTGTGCCACAAGATATATTTGAAAAATACTGCAACCATGCCGAGTGAATCAACCAATAAGCGCATAGCTAAAAATACACTGCTGCTGTATGTCAGGATACTATTGACAATGGTCATAGGACTGTACACGTCCCGTGTGGTTCTTGCGGAATTAGGAATATCGGATTATGGCTTATACAGTGTAGTAGGCGGCATCGTAACGATGTTTACTTTCATCAATGGATCGTTGAATGCTGGTACACAGCGTTTCTTGACATTTGAATTGGGACGTGGCGATATTGTACAACTGAAGAAACTATTTTCGACAGCTATTGTTATATACACCTTTTTGGCAATGATAATACTGTTCCTTGCCGAAACTATAGGCTTATGGTTTCTGTTAAATAAAATGAATTTTGCCCCCGGACGATTAAATGCGGCAATTTGGGTATATCAATTTTCCATCATTGCCTGCATGGTCAGCATCATTCAAGTGCCGTTTATGGCAGCATTGGTGGCACATGAAAAATTCAATATGTATGCTTATATGAGCATATATGATGCTGTGATGAAACTTGCCATCGTCTTCTTGTTGACATTTGCGCCATTTGACAAGCTCATATTCTATGCTTTCCTCATTTTGTTGGTCAGCACCTCTTCAGCCGTCATATATAATTGGTATTGCAGAAAACATTTTGTCGAATGCAGGTTTTCTTGGAGTTTCGACAAAAGCGTGTTTAAGAAAATGTTTTCGTTTTCAGCGTGGGATATAGTTGGAAGTGTAGCTGTATTAGGCCAAATACAAGGCGTAAATATTATAATAAATTTATTCTGCGGAACTATTGTAAATGCCGCATACGGTATAGCCAACACTGTCAATAATATCATCAATACATTTGCTGCAAATATCATAATTGCAGCGTCACCTCAAATTGTGAAGTCATACGCGCAAAAACATCTTGATGAAATGTTTTCGCTTGTCATTAATAGTGCCAAGATGTCTTCTTACCTGTTATTGATTATAGGAATACCTGTTTTCGTTGAAATAGAGTTCCTACTTAAAATATGGTTAGGCGAATATCCTTCGTATGCTCCATTGTTTCTACGTATAATCCTTGTGCAATCTTGGGTAAAAACATTGGGAGAACCTACTGTAAGGGCATTGCATGCAATAGGGAATATAAAGCTCCTTAATATAGTAGTTGGAGTGATATTATTATTGATACTGCCAATTACATATTTTCTTTTGCGCTTTGGTTATCCGCCTGAAATCGCTTTGGGTGCAAATATCATTCTTTGGACGGTTGCAATTCCCATACGTCTTATGTTGTTACGTCGATATTCTGGTTTCCCTGTAATGGCATACATTAAAGAGGTTATTGTCTTAGGGTTAGTAATAGCGACAATTTGCTTTGTTGTACCATATATTGTTCATGTAATATATGAATATGAAAGTTGGGTGCAATTGTTATTGGTATGTTTTGTCAGTGTGATTACATCAGGATTTGTTATATTATTTTTGGGATTCTCTAAAAATCAGAGAACTCAAATAATGAACAAAGTTAAAAGAGCCTTGAGAATATGAATATTCTGTTCTATACGCATGGGAAAGTTTATGCCACGAGGGGTGGGACTGAGCGGACTACCGTTTCGGTGGCTTCGGCTTTGAGTCGGTTGTATGGCTGCCGTTGTTACTCCCTATATGAGGCTGAGGAGGTGGTTGAAAAGGAAAGCTGTTTTGTGGCGGAGTTTCGGTGGCAGGCCGGGCGCAATCGACAAGCAGATGTAGAAACTCTGCATAGGATTGTGGTTGAGAACGGGATTGACTACATTATCGACCAAGGTATTTTCATCAATGTAGGGTTGTTGCGTGAGGCAGTTGATGGCACACTATGCAGGGTTATACTTGCCCATCACTATGAGCCGGGGGCCGAGGTGCTGTATATGTCGTTAAAGCAACATTGGAGCAAGTGGTATGCAAAGATGTCATTGCGCAGGAGGTGTCGGTGGATATTTGACTTGGTGTTTTATCCATACGCCAAACACAAATATGTGGAAACATTGCACAGTACCTACCGTGAGGCTTACTTTCAAGCGCACCGCGTGGTGCTGCTGAGCCGGGGGTTCATTGAGGCATACCAGCGGTTTGGCCGGTTCAACGGTGATAAC
>ERZ1504715.574-NODE-574-length-10972-cov-3.164331_pt1 | contig 10972 bp, 8 predicted proteins | sample MGYA00572388_ERZ1504715 | MGnify/ENA primary metagenome ERZ1504715 (study PRJEB39906, sample SAMEA3182114) | gut metagenome | biome: human; feature: gut; material: Stool; isolation source: human stools | place: Canada | collected 2013-06-10 ... | reverse complement strand
CTTCGGCTGGCTGGGCAAGATTGCCGGCGCTTTCCTCGGCATGATGCTCATCGGCAACAATGCGGGTGTCTTCCGAACGCCGGAGACAGAAAACGTGCAGCGCACCCGGACGCCCGAACTTCCGGCAGAGGAACAGACGCATGGCGGAGGGATGAGAAGATAGGGATATGAATCAATAGGTAAACAGCATGAAATATACAGAAGAAATGATCCTGCAATCCGATAGCGGTTATTGTATGCCTTTCGAGGAACAGCAGGGCAAAGACGTGGAGCTGTCGCTCGGCTACGGCGAACAGACCGACCCGGCGACGGGCGAGAAATTCTTTCATCACGGCATTGACTTCAACGTGCGGTGCTATATGCTTTCTGCCCTCGCCAGCGGCATTGTGTCGGGCGTGGGCAACGATTCCGGACACGGCATCTGCCAGACCATCCGCTACGGGGAGTATGAGGTGACATACGGAAATCTGTCCAATGTCTTCGCTCAATTCGGACAGCGTGTAAAGGCCGGACAGACGGTAGCTTTGAGCGGTGACAAACTGCACATGACCGTCCGCTTCAAGGGCGAGGAACTGAACCCGCTGGAGTTCCTGACGATGCTGTACGGGAACATACAGGCAATGCGTCAGGCCGGCGGACACGAGACAGACTATTTATCCGGCTTGGAGATGGAACTGAAAACCGATTATGAACGGGACAAAAGGGAGATAGAGGAACTGATGCTGCACTTCCTGCCGCACTATATGGAGGATTTGCGGCATGGAGCATACACCTTGCCCCGGAATACGGAGCAGTCGCTACGCCACATCTTCACGGTGGGCGCGATGAAGGAGTATTTCTACGAGAATATGCCGAGCATGGCCAATCCGCTCGGACTGGGACACAAGGCCATGCCGCTGGCCTGCAAGGTGCAGAACCTCCTTATTGCGGATTTCCTGCATTACCTCGCCCTGCGGCATGATGTGTACCTCTCCACTGCGAGCAGCGACATAAAAAAAAACTCCATGACGAAGCCCTGACCTATGGCGGCATCATAGACCCGTTGGCGGAACTGGACATCGACATACAGAGCTTCGACATACCGAGGCTTGTCACGGTCTATCCCGACCGGGCGGGTGTGCGCTGGTGGACCAAGGCATGGTTCAACAATCGGGAAGAGGGCGAGACATCCGTCGAAATCGAACGGGAGCAGGCGATACGGTTCATGCAGGACAACATCGAAAAGGACGCATGGCTGGAAGAGTTCTTTCCCCGGCAGATGGAGGTTTACCACAACGCCATCGAGCAGACGAAAGAACAGCTATTGAAACAGATAAATATATAATACACAACATGGATGGAATCAGACATAGCCGGCAATTCGCGGAAATAGAACGTCTTGTGAGCGATTATTTCCATTGCCATCTCGCTCCCGTCATGTCGAAAACGCAGGCTTTCCTCACGAAGAAGCAGGGCGAGGAAATGAGGGAGTATTCCACCTCATTGGGCGGCATACTCAGCGCAATGGCGTCTGCGGCACAGCCGATGGGCGACCCGTACCAGGTACTCAAGGTTACGGGCGAATGGAACTCGAAGACGACGGAGGACTACATCGGAATGTGCAAGGCGGAGATTACCGGCTCCAAAGAGATACAGCAAGACCTCGCATACATGGCCGGGCAATGGCGCGATACCGTCGTGCGGGAAATCGGGCGTGAACGGTACAACGAACTGTCGGAACAATTGGGCGGTGACCTTGCCTACGCCTATATGGACTACCGGGTAGAGGAACTGATGATCGACCGGCTGGTCAAGGAGCGAATGCCGAAATCGTCAGCCGACTACATCATCCGCAAAGCCGCAGAATCAAGCTTGCTCGGACTTTCGCAGACCTTGAACCGCTCGCCGCTTGCTGAGGAAATCGAGGCACGGGGCGAAGCGGCCTACCGTCCGAAAGGATGGGAAAAAGGTGCGGGTCGGGTATTGGGCGCAACGGCGGATGCCGTCATGATGGGTGGCGCAGGTTCGTGGGCGACATTGGCAAAGTTTGTCGGGGCGGACGTGGCTATCTCGGCAGTCGCCTCACGCTTCGAGCCTGAAAAGTCGCCCAAGCTCTCTGTGGAGCAATGTATCAGCAAAGGTGTGTTCGGTAGCGAACGGAACGTGTTTACGGACTTCCGTAAGGAGGCTGCAACAGTACAGACGGGTGATAGTGCGCTTATTGTGGCGGCCAACGAGCAGTTGAAGAAAAAAATACCTGTGATGAACTTTAATTTTTTGGAGTGGATGCAGACACCAAAGTTTACCCCTTTCCAAATGTCCGAAAAGCCCGGACACCCTGAAAAGAAAAATGAACGTGCCGAACGGTACAAGGATGTGCCGCTCATCGTCGCTCCCGGACAGGAAGAAGCCTATTTGAAGCATTTGGAGAAATATAAGAATGCAACGGCTGTAAAATCCACAAAGGAATCAACACAGCCGGAAATGGAACAGAGGGAAAAAGTGGAGAAAGAGGAACGGCAGGTGGTTATTCCACATGAGGAAGAAAAGCAAGAGAGAGAGGCTGTGCAGACCAACACGAACGGATGGAGCGGATTGCTCGGTACATTGGGATTAGAGGGATTGGGCGATATCACGGGCAACCTCGGATATGTCATGGCCATGCTGCCCGACATCCTGCTGGGAGCTTTTACCGGCAAGACGCAATCGTTGCGCTTTGGGGACAACCTGTTGCCGATAGCGAGTATTGTGGCCGGTCTGTTCGTGCGTAACCCGCTGCTGAAGATGCTCCTTGTCGGTCTGGGCGGCGCGAACTTGCTGAACAAGGCTGGACACGAGGCGTTGGGGCGTCCCATGCCGTCCGCCGACGTGCATACGGAAAACCAGTACCGCCGTTATCCCGACGAACCGCTCAATTCCCGTATCGTAAACCCTGTACTGCAAGGCAGCACGCTCATCGCCACGATAGACCGTGTGCCTTGTACCATCCAGCTCACGCCGACCGTCGCGGAGGCTTACCGTGCAGGGGCATTGCCGCTGAACACGCTGGCGAACGCCGTGCTTGCCAAGAGCGACCAGTTGCGCCATATTGCCTCGCAGAATTACGACGACGGACAGCGGGAGACGATTGTGCGCACACGGGGCATCCAATAAATCCATGAACAATAAAAGCATGATGATATGAAAGAAAAGTCGCAAATCGAAAAAAAAGCCGAAGAAAAGCAGACGGAACTGCTGTCTGCCGCACTGGGCGGGGCATCGAACGCCGGCGGCCATTGGCTCAACGTATCGGGCAAGGGATTTCCCCGGCTCTATCCGCAAGGGGTCTCGGCCAGCCCGTTCAATGCCCTCTTTATGGCCTTGCATTCGGATAATAACGGATGCAAGACCAACCTGTTCACGCTTTACAGTGAAACCAAGGCACGGGGGGCTGCGGTACGGGAGCATGAGCAGGGCGTACCGTTCCTGTTCTATAACTGGAACAAGTATGTCAACCGGAACAATCCGAATGAAACCATCGACCGTACCGCCTATCTCCAATTGGACGAAGAGCAGAAGGCACAGTTCAAGGGTGTCCACAACCGAGAAATCCGCACGCTTTTCAATATCGACCAGACGACGTTGCCCTACGTGGACAAGCCGGCTTACGAGGATGCGGTAAAGCAGGACGGCAGTGTTCAGGAAAGAGGATATGCCGAGGCGGACAACCGCAGGTTGCGCACTCGGTTCAACGACTTTCTATTGAAGATGCGGGACAACCTCGTTCCCGTGCGCTCGGACGGTAGCGGAGTTCCTCATTACGAGACGGACAAAGATGCGGTCTATATGCCGCGCCAAAAGGATTTTGAGCATTACCACGATTATGTGCAGGAAGCCTTGCGGCAGATCGTGAGTGCCACAGGACATCAACAACGACTTGCCCGTGAAGGCATGGTCATGAAGAATGGTGTGGCTCCGTCAGAGGATGCGGTAAAATATGAAAGGTTGGTTGTGGAACTGGCTTCGGGTATCAAGATGTTGGAACTGGGACTGCCCGCGCGTTTGTCCGATGCAAGCCTGAAGACGGTGGATTACTGGTGTCGGGAGTTCAAGGAAAACCCGTGTATAATGGACGCTCTCGAAAGCGACGTGAACAATGCGCTTGATGTTATCCGAAAAGCGGAACGGGGCGAGAAAATTGAGTACGCCACCCTGCGAAACAGACGGCAGACCACGACCATGCAGGAACAGATGCCCAAGCATTACTTTGTGGCGAATGAAATCCGCCAGCACCCGGACAAGGCGGCGAAAAGCATCGTCCTCGTCATCGACCGGGAGGCGAAATCGGCGGATGTCATTTTGCCGGCAGGAGCTTCGACCGAGGCGAACAACGAGATTCCCGGCATGAACAAGGGGCGTATCGAACGGGCATTGCAGAAAGAGGGTATCGAGCAGGTGCGTTTCTATAATACTGACGGTGCATTGGGTTACAGACCCGATGACAGCTATTTCAATGAAAAAATGGTGACACTGGCCCGGTTAAGGAACTACACGTTGGAAAAGCTCTCCACGCTGGACGTGTCGGAAGCTGTCAGACGGGCGAATGAGGTCGGGTTCGATGCCGTGCAGATGATTCAGGATGACAAGAACCGTTGGGCACTCTATATCAAGCCGGAAAACAAGGAGGGGTACAGCGTCTATCCCGACAAGGAGGATGTGAACCGTTTTTTCTCCACGCTCAAGCAGGCGATGGACAACATCGACAAGGTACGGATGGAGCTGGCGCACAAGTATTACGCGCTGGCGGAGGTCAAACCCGACCTGAAAGTGGATTTGTTCGGCAGCGATACGCCGGAGATTGACCTGAACCGTATTCAGCGTGTTGCCATCTTCAAGACCAGGCAGGATGGAATCCAGTGTGTGGCAACCATCGACGGACAAAAGCTGCAGCCCCGCAGCGTCACTCCACAGCAGTGGCAACGGATGTGGGTGGCGGAAGACCGTGACGGCTACAAGCGGCATTTGGCGGCTACGCTGTTTGCCGATGTGCTGCAAAAGGGACAATCCGTCGGGGAACAGAAAGCGGAAGAGCAGGTACGGCAACAGAATGAGGTGGTGGCGGAAAATCGGTCGGAAGAGACGAATGATGAAAATATGTCTCCGAAACGGCAGTTTTGGGACAACCTCAAGGAAAAGCATCCCGACGCCCTGTATCTGATTCGTGCAGGAGAAGTCTATCGGCTTTATAATGAGGATGCGGCAAAGGGAGCTGATATATTGGGGATTACGATGAAGAAATATCCGGAACGTGGATTTTCGGCTTTCGCAGAGTTCCCAAGGACGCAACTGGACAGCTATCTGCCCAAACTTGTCCGTGCTGGTGAGCGTGTCGCCATCAGTGAGATAGAGCTACAGGATAAACGGCAGGACGAGCAGGAAACACATAGGGGTATTCATAGATAAGGAGTGACGATTATGACCAAGAATCAGGAATATGCACTGCAATACGCAGATTATGCGATGGCACAGATGCGAAGGTATGGCATCCCGGCTTCCGTCACATTGGCGCAAGGCATACTGGAAAGCAGCAACGGACAGAGCCGTCTGGCAAGGAACGAGAACAACCATTTCGGCATCAAGGCAACTTCCTCGTGGATTGCCGAAGGCGGCAAATACGGAATCTACACCGATGATAAGCCGAATGAAAAGTTCTGCAGCTATGACAGCGTGGGTGATTCATACGAGCATCATTCCCGCTTTTTGAAGGAGAACAGCCGCTATGCCGGTTGCTTCAAACTCTCCCCGGACGATTACAAGGGCTGGGCACAAAGCATTGAGAAAGCCGGTTACGCCACAGGCGGCAAGTATGCCGAGAACCTGCAGAAAATCATTGAGCAGAACGGCTTGCAGAAGTATGACAGACAGGTGATGCAGGAGATGACGGCACAAGGCCGGCAGTTCGGGGTGGAACACAATCCGCTCCAGACTTCCGAGAGTGCGGAACATGGAACGGGGTATTCGTTCCCGGTGGAACGGGAGGAATTTCTGTTCATTACCTCTCCGTTCGGAACACGGCAAGACCCGTTGGACAGCACAAAGCAACAGATGCACAAGGGCGTGGATATCCGTTGCAAAGCCGACGCGGTACTGGCTACGGAGAGCGGCGGCAAGGTCGTGGCGGTAAACCAGAACAAGAATACACCCGGCGGCAAGTCGCTGACGGTGGAATATGCTCGGACGGACGGCAGCAAGGTACAATGTACCTATATGCACCTCAAGGAGATTTCCGTCAAGGTCGGCGATACGGTACAGGCAGGCGGACGGCTTGGCACATCGGGCAATACGGGGACACGGACGACCGGGGAACATCTGCATTTCGGTGTGAAGAATATCTATGCCGACGGGACGAAACGGGATATAGACCCTGCGGCGTATCTGGCTGAAATCGCACAGAAAGGACATATCAAATTGCAAATGCTGCACAACGGAAATGACCTGCTCGTCAAATACAAGGCGGCGGAAGATACCGTGCCTGAAAAGAACCTTTCGCCAGACGGATGGATGAAAAAACTCCTTTCGTCGGAGGATAGCGGTGTGGGAATATCGGGATGCAACGACCCGATTGTGGAGATGGCGATGACCGCTTTCGCCTCCCTGATGCTTTTAGCCACACAGATTGATAACCGGGAGGAAGAGGAACAGAAGACGGCGATATCCGCCGCGATGGATCTTCGTACCATCGACCTGAAGCCGTTGTTGCCGAATATGAAGAACTGCGACCTGACTATCGGCGAGAACGGCAAGGCCATTCTGAAAGCGGACAACGGGGAACTGCATGTCTCGCGGGAGCTGACCGCTTCCGAGCTGAACCGGTTGTCTGCCACGTTGAACAACGGTACACTCACGGAAGAGGCCAAACAGATGCGTGTAACCGGTATGCTGAATACGGTTATCCTGTCGGAAGCGGCCTCACAGAATTTTGAGCAGGGGATGACCCGGCAACAGGGACAAACGGAAAACCTGCGAAGATAAAGGCATGGCGATATGATAAAATGCGTGATGATACAGCTATGCAAGTGTCTGGCGGGAGTTTCCCTCCTTGCGTTGCACCTCCGGTTCTGCTACCTGCTGTTGGGATGGATCGGGACGCTCGTTGTCGTGGGCGTGCAATTAGCCATCGCCGGATGGATGGTCTGGGCGATGATACGCGCACCCGACTGACCGCACTCTACAACAGTTCAACATCAATCAACCCATGTATCACTTGTCCGGATGATCCATGTATCATTAAAGACAAAAAACAGATGATTAAATGTAATGTTACGGTATGCGGCGTTATCGGCCGCGATGCGTCGGTTCGCAAGAATAAAGAAGAGAAAGAATTTCTGGTGTTTCCGCTCCGGGTACAGATTCCGGCGACGGGTGGCGGGCACACTATCGAGGTGGATGTCCGCAAGGAGGGCTGTCAGGAGGAAGCCGCCGGTTATCGGAACGGCTCCCGTGTAGAAGTGAGGGGTACGATGTATCTCAAACGCCGGGGCGACAAGCTATATTTCAACCTGTTCGCCGATGAAATCTGCAATGCCGCTACGGATGATGCGGATTGCGTCAAGGGCGAGCTGGTGTTTCGTGGTAAGGTCGGCCAGAACATCGAGGAAAAAAGGGATAAGAAAGACCAGCCTTATACGGTGTTCTCGGCGTTTAGCGCAGAGAAGGTCGATGACGGCTTCGAGTACCAGTGGGTGCGCTTCTTCTGTTTCGGTAAGGAGTGCGAAGCGTGGTTGCAGCCGGGTGTAAAGGTGGATGCCAAAGGTGAAATGAACCTGTCGGCACACAACGGGAAAATCAACCTTTCCTGCAAGATGGAGGAACTGACGCAATATGTGGCGGATTCGTCTAACTATAATCAATAAGGGTTATGGCCGGTTACAGAAAGAAGAATGCCGACGGACCGAACAGCGAGGACAAGGCTCTTGACCTGTTCGCCGAAATGATGATCGAGAAAATCGAGGGCATTCAAAAGGACTGGAAAAAGCCTTGGTTTACGGAGGGTACGCTACAGTGGCCCCGCAACCTTCACGGGCGCGAGTACAACGGGATGAATGCTTTTATGCGTGCGTCCAGAATGGTCGCATAGTAAATATCTCTATGGCAAGAGATTAGAATAGGATACAATATGTTCTACTCCCGACTGAATAAGCTCGGACCGAAAGGGAAAAGCAAAAATAGCATTTCAGTGAATTGGAATGCACGGCTAACTGTCATGCCGTGCAGTTCCGTCAGGGAGAAAGACAGATACAAGGATGAAGCCTGTATTGGTTCAACGATAGTTCAGCGGCATAATGCGTGGCATGGGCGGAAAGGCAGTTATATCTACGCCCTTTCGTGATACTCAGTTCTAAAGCATGAGGAATATGAGCAAAAGGTATCAATCACGACGCACTTGCAATAAGCAAGAAAAGAACGAAAGTCGCATCCGACAATCTGTCGTGCCAATAGTTACTATGCGTGCTAACTGGAGATTGCCTAAATCGGGAAGCCAAAAGGCTATGGGCGAAGGCTCTGAATACCCGACATGACAACGGAGCTTCCGTAGTAGTCCGAGCAAGGGAAAGCCTTGTACATGGCGAAGGGAAGCAGTTGGTAATTTTAATACAAACAACGGATAATGTGGGAGACATTATGAGAAATCCAAAGCAAGTATTAAACAATTTATGTGAACACAGCAAAGTTTCGGGCTACAGGTTCGAGAGGCTGTATCGAAATCTATTCAATGAACAGATGTTTTATGTAGCCTATCAACGTATCTACGCTAAGCAAGGCAATATGACATCTGGCACGGATGGCAAGACCATTGACCAAATGAGCATTCAAAGAATAGAGTCTCTTATAGCAAGTCTCAAAAACGAGACATATCAACCTAATCCGGCAAAGAGGGTATATATTCCCAAGAAGAACGGGAAAAAACGTCCGTTGGGCATACCCTCTTTTGAAGACAAACTTGTGCAAGAGGTAATCAGAATGATGCTTGAAGCCATTTATGAGGGATATTTTGAATACACCTCTCATGGGTTCAGACCTTTCAAAAGCTGCCATACTGCACTATCAAGCATTCAGAAAAGGTTTGTCGGGGCTAAATGGTTCATTGAGGGAGACATTAAAGGATTCTTCGACAACATAGACCATTGTGTACTGATAGGCATACTTGAAGAAAGAATAAACGATGTCCGCTTTATTCGCTTGATTCGGAAGTTCCTCAAAGCTGGATATGTGGAACATTGGCAGTTCAATCATACTTATTCGGGAACGCCCCAAGGTGGAATCATCAGTCCAATACTGGCGAATATCTATCTTGACAAGTTCGATAAGTTCATGGACGAATATGCCAAGAGGTTTGACAAAGGTAATAAGAGACGGGTAAATCCAGCCTACAATCGTATTTGCAACAAAAGGAACTCGCTAAAACGAAAACTGAACGCTGAAACAGATGTGAAGAAAAGGGAAATCCTTATCTCGCAAATCAGAAACATGCGTACAGAAATGCAACAAATCCCATATGGGAATGATATGGATGAACAATACAGACGACTGAAATATGTGAGATATGCTGATGACTTTCTTATAGGGGTTATCGGCAGCAAATCCGACTGCGAAGTGATAAAGGCAGACCTTGCAAAATACATGCAAGAGCAACTGAAACTTGAGCTGTCAGATGAAAAGACCTTAATCACAAATGCACAGGACAAAGCAAAATTTCTCGGATATGAAATCTATGTACAACGTTCCGAAAGCAAGGTGAAGAATAGCCTTGGTAGGACAAATCGAATGTTCAACGGGAATGTAAGGCTACATGTTTCCACTGAAATTGCAAGAAATAAACTGCTTGCTATGAATGCTATGGTAATTAAACAGGTCAATGGCAAAGAGATATGGTGGGCAGAATCCAGAGGTTTCTTGACAAGTCTGAAAGAAGAGGACATCATAGCCCAATATAACCTTGAAATAAGAGGGTTCTATAACTACTATTCGATAGCCAATAACATCTCCGCTGTCGGAGATACTTTCGGAGGTATCATGAAACGAAGTTGCATTAAAACACTTGCACACAAGCATAACAGTACCATGCGCAAAGAATGGAAACGTTATCGTGAAGGACAGGACTTTGTTGTCCGATACAAGGACAGTAAAGGTCAAGAAAAGTGCAGGGTGCTGTACAATGAGGGGTTCAGAAGAAAACAAGTCAATGATTATGCTGAATGTGACCACATGCCGAACACATGCTTTTTGCCGCAGGCATCGCTTGTGGAAAGGCTAAAGAACGGTGTGTGCGAACTCTGTGGAAACAAGGCACCACTGATGATGCACCATGTTAGAACACTTAGTAAGTTGAAAGCTGATACGGAGTGGAATAAATTGATGCTGAAGAAAGGGCGTAAGACATTGGCTGTATGCGAAAAATGTAATGCACTGATTCAAAGCTATGATTAACAGAAAATTGATATTACCAACGGAAAGCCGAATACATGGAGACGTGTACGTTCGGTTTGGGGGCAGGTATGGGAAAACCTATCGCCGAAAGGCGACAAGGCGTTCTATACCGAGCCTACTGCTTTTGCACTGCGAGAAAGAAGGGTACAAGATTCCCCGTTTCTGCACGTTCGATTGTGTTCAGAAGCTCAATAAGCCCGGAAAGGATGGAGAGGAACTGCCGCGTGTCTCCGTGCTTCGTGGTGAAAAATCCTTTCCGGTCATGCTCACCACGTTCACTTGTATCCATAAGGAGACTAAGGAGAAAATCAAGTATGACGATTACAAGAAACTCTCCGATGACGAAAAGGAACAATACAATGTCTATCCGAAGATGCAGGTGTTCCGGGTCTTCAATGTCGCGCAAACTAACTTGCAGGAAGCGAGACCGGAGCTGTGGCAAAAACTGGAGCGAGAAAATTCGCGTCCGGCAATCGAGGAGGGCGAGCATTTCAGTTTTGCCCCAGTCGATACGATGATAAGGGAT
>ERZ1504715.533-NODE-533-length-11394-cov-3.127348_pt1 | contig 11394 bp, 4 predicted proteins | sample MGYA00572388_ERZ1504715 | MGnify/ENA primary metagenome ERZ1504715 (study PRJEB39906, sample SAMEA3182114) | gut metagenome | biome: human; feature: gut; material: Stool; isolation source: human stools | place: Canada | collected 2013-06-10 ... | reverse complement strand
CTATTGAATGTAAACTCAAAGGGAATTTCCGATTGAAAGGGATTCGCAGTACTAATCCTGTTGCAGTGGGTGATCGTGTCCGAATTATACTTAATCAGGAAGGCACTGCTTTTATCAGTGAAATAGAAGATAGAAAGAACTACATCATCCGCCGTTCATCCAATCTTTCCAAACAATCTCATATCCTTGCTGCCAATCTCGACCAGTGTATGCTGGTGGTAACCATCAATTATCCGGAAACTTCCACCATTTTTATTGATCGCTTTCTTGCATCCGCAGAAGCCTATCGCGTCCCTGTCAAACTGGTATTTAATAAGGTAGATGCTTACGACGAAGATGAGCTCCGCTATCTGGACGCACTTATCAACTTATACACACAAATCGGCTACCCTTGCTTCAAAGTTTCCGCAAAGAACGGCACTGGAGTGGCTGAAATCAAAAAAGCACTGGAAGGCAAGATTACTTTATTTTCCGGACATTCGGGAGTCGGCAAATCGACTCTTATCAATTCCATACTGCCGGGCATAGAAGCCAAGACCGGCGAAATTTCTTCCTACCACAACAAAGGAATGCATACTACTACTTTCTCCGAAATGTTCCCTGTGGAAGGAGATGGCTATATCATCGATACTCCGGGTATCAAGGGCTTCGGCACATTCGATATGGAAGAAGAAGAGATCGGACATTATTTTCCCGAAATATTCAAAACCTCCGCCGACTGCAAATATGGCAACTGTACACATCGTCATGAACCGGGATGTGCCGTACGCAAAGCAGTGGAAGAGCACCTCATCAGCGAATCCCGTTATACCTCTTATCTCAATATGTTGGAAGATAAAGAGGAAGGAAAATATCGGGCTGCTTACTGATTAACTCTTTTTTATTCTTCCTTTCTTTAAACCTTTCCCATCAGGGGAAGTCTAATTTTTGAAGATGTACAATATAATTGCCATATACAATACTAAACCATGAATAAGAAGACTAAATGGGGCATCATTATTCTTGTTGGTGCCGGGATTATCGGTGGAGGAATCTACTCACAATTACCGAAAAAAAACGACGAACTAGCAGCCGCCGACAAAGTGATGGGCAGTAATAAAAAAAGAGGGAAACAAGTTTTAAATGTAAATGCCAAGGTCATAAAACCACAATCTCTGACAGATGAGTTCACCACTACTGGTGTACTTCTACCCGATGAAGAAGTGGATTTATCTTTCGAAACGTCGGGAAAGATTGTAGAAATCAACTTTGAAGAAGGAACAGCCGTAAAGAAAGGCCAATTACTAGCCAAAGTGAATGACAGGCAGTTGCAGGCACAATTGCAAAGGTTGATTTCGCAATTGAAACTGGCAGAAGACCGTGTATTCCGCCAGGACGCTTTATTGAAACGGGATGCTGTCAGTAAAGAAGCCTACGAACAGGTGAAAACGGATTTAGCAACCCTGAATGCCGATATAGAGATTATCAAAGCTAATATTGAACTGACAGAGCTACGTGCTCCGTTTGACGGAGTGATCGGACTTCGCCAAGTCAGTATCGGTACGTATGCGTCTCCGACCACAGTCGTTGCCAAGCTAACAAAAATCGCTCCACTGAAGGTTGAATTTTCCGTTCCGGAACGTTATGCCAAACAAATCAAAAAGGGTACCAATCTCAATTTCAGCGTTGAAGGAACATTGGATGCTTTTGGCGCACAGGTATACGCTGTAGAATCTGCCATCGATCCGAATCTGCATCAATTTACCGCCCGTGCATTATACCCGAATGTCAATCGCACCCTGCTTCCCGGCCGTTATGCCAGTGTGCTGTTGAAAAAGGATGAAATTCCTAATGCAATAGCCATCCCAACGGAAGCAATAGTGCCGGAAATGGGTAAAGATAAAGTCTATCTGTATAAATCAGGAAAGGCCGAACCGGTGGATATTATTACCGGTATCCGCACCGCATCTGAAGTGCAAGTGATTAGAGGATTGCACGTAGGAGACACAATCATCACTTCAGGAACATTGCAACTCCGTACCGGACTCGCCGTAACACTTGACAATATTGAAGAATGAGAATTTATGATTTATGAATTCTGATTTATGATTTATAAGCCAAATAATTTATGATTTATAAGTCAGCAGAATCCAGCAAACATTCAGAAATCAGAAATCAGAATTCAAAAATCAGAAATCTTCAATCCATAACTCAGAAATCATAATTCAGAAATCAGAAATCATAAATCAATGAACATCTCCGAATTAAGTATACGTCGCCCGGTATTAGCCACAGTATTAACGATTATTATCCTCCTTTTCGGATTCATCGGATACAACTATTTGGGTGTCCGCGAATATCCGTCGGTAGATAATCCGATTATTTCTGTCAGCTGCTCTTATCCGGGAGCTAATGCCGACGTTATCGAAAACCAGATAACTGAACCGTTGGAACAGAATATCAACGGTATTCCCGGTATCCGTTCTTTGTCCAGTGTGAGCCAGCAGGGGCAAAGCCGTATCACTGTAGAATTTGAATTGTCCGTCGATCTGGAAACAGCGGCCAACGACGTACGTGACAAGGTTTCACGTGCCCAACGTTATCTGCCTCGCGACTGTGACCCACCGACAGTTTCAAAAGCGGATGCCGATGCCATGCCTATCTTGATGGTTGCCCTTCAAAGTGACAAACGTTCTCTGTTGGAATTAAGTGAAATAGCGGATCTGACTGTGAAAGAACAATTACAGACTATTTCCGATGTAAGTAGTGTATCTATCTGGGGAGAAAAGCGTTACTCCATGCGCCTTTGGCTCGACCCGGTAAAGATGGCAGGCTACGGTATCACTCCCGTCGATGTTAAAAACGCTGTAGATAACGAAAATGTGGAACTTCCTTCAGGTAGTATCGAAGGAAATACCACCGAGTTGACGATCCGTACGCTAGGATTGATGCATACCGCAGATGAATTCAATGACTTGATTGTCAAAGAAGAGAATAACCGTATTGTACGATTCAGTGATATCGGACGTGCTGAACTGGGGCCGGCTGATATTAAGAGTTATATGAAGATGAACGGCGTTCCTATGGTGGGTGTCGTAGTCATTCCACAGCCGGGAGCCAACCACATTGAGATTGCGGATGCTGTATACCAACGTATGGAGCAAATGAAAAAAGACTTGCCGGAAGATGTACACTATAATTATGGTTTTGATAATACCAAGTTTATCCGTGCGTCTATCAATGAGGTTAAGTCCACTGTATATGAGGCTTTTGTACTTGTAATCATCATTATCTTCCTCTTCCTGCGTGACTGGCGCGTCACGTTGGTGCCTTGTATCGTAATCCCTGTTTCCCTTATCGGCGCTTTCTTCGTTATGTATCTGGCAGGATTCTCCATCAATGTGCTTTCCATGCTCGCCATCGTACTATCGGTGGGACTGGTGGTAGATGACGCCATCGTTATGACAGAAAATATCTACATCCGTATAGAGAAAGGAATGGCCCCGAAAGAAGCGGGAATAGAAGGAGCCAAAGAAATTTTCTTTGCCGTTATTTCCACCACTATTACGCTGGTAGCGGTATTCTTCCCTATCGTCTTTATGGATGGAATGACGGGACGATTATTCCGTGAGTTCAGTATCGTTATTTCGGGTTCGGTGATTATATCTTCATTCGCCGCATTGACTTTCACTCCGATGTTGGCAACGAAGTTACTCATTAAACGGGAAAAACAAAGTTGGTTCTATGCAAAAACAGAACCGTTCTTTGAAGGAATGAACCGGCTATACAGCCGTTCGCTTGCCGCTTTTCTTAGTAAACGCTGGATCGCTCTTCCATTTACTTTCATCACCATTTGCCTGATTGGTATTCTGTGGAATGCAGTTCCTGCGGAAATGGCCCCACTTGAAGACCGTTCGCAAATCAGTATCAATACACGAGGAGCGGAAGGCGTCACCTATGAATATATCAGGGATTACACAGAAGACATCAATCAACTGGTAGACTCCATTCTGCCTGATGCAGAGGCTGTAACTGCCCGTGTATCCAGCGGTAGCGGAAACGTGCGCATCACGCTGAAGGATATGAATGAACGTAATTATACCCAGATGGATGTGGCAGAGAAAATATCAAAAGCGGTACAGAAGAAAACAATGGCGCGTTCATTCGTACAGCAGCAGTCTTCTTTCGGCGGACGTCGCGGGAGTATGCCTGTACAATATGTACTTCAGGCTACCAATTTGGAAAAGCTGGAAGAAGTGTTGCCCAAGTTTATGGCTAAAGTATATGAGAATCCTGTTTTCCAGATGGCGGACGTTGATTTGAAGTTCAGTAAACCGGAAGCTCGTATTCAGATCAACCGTGACAAGGCCAGTATTATGGGAGTAAGTACCAAAAACATTGCTCAAACGCTGCAATATGGATTAAGTGGACAGCGTATGGGATATTTCTATATGAACGGTAAACAATACGAAATTCTTGGTGAAATCAACCGCCAGCAACGAAACAAACCGGCCGACCTGAAAGCGATTTACGTCCGCAGCAGTAGTGGGGATATGATTCAGCTGGACAACTTGATTGAATTGGAAAGCGGTATTGCACCTCCAAAGTTGTATCGTTATAACCGTTTTGTGTCAGCTACCATCTCTGCGGGATTGGCAGACGGCAAAACAATCGGACAAGGTTTGGATGAAATGGATAAGATTGCCAAAGAAACATTGGATGACACTTTCCGCACTGCCCTGTCGGGAGACTCGAAAGAATATCGTGAAAGTTCCTCCAGTCTGATGTTCGCCTTTATCCTGGCTATCCTTTTGATTTACCTGATTCTGGCAGCCCAGTTTGAAAGTTTCAAAGATCCATTGATTATCATGTTGACAGTGCCGCTGGCTATTGCCGGAGCTTTGGTCTTCATGTATTTCGGAGATATTACGATGAATATTTTCAGTCAGATCGGTATTATCATGCTGATCGGTCTGGTGGCGAAGAACGGTATTCTTATTGTAGAATTTGCCAATCAGAAACAGGAAGCCGGAGAGGATAAAATGAGCGCCATCAAAGATGCTGCCCTTCAACGCCTCCGTCCGATTCTGATGACAAGTGCCTCTACGGTTTTGGGACTTATCCCGCTGGCATTTGCCACCGGAGAAGGTTGTAACCAGCGTATTGCCATGGGTACGGCAGTGGTGGGTGGTATGGTCGTATCCACTCTGCTTACGATGTACATTGTACCGGCTATTTACAGTTACATTTCGACTAACCGAATCAAAAAACTACAAGAATGAAACAGAAAGGAATTTGCATGAAACGCATCATTTATATCACCATTGCATGTGCCTTCTTATCAGTCTCTTTTGCAAAGGCACAAGTTCTCACTCTCAAGGAGTGTCTGGAAGAAGGATTGCAAAACAATTACTCTTTACGTATCATCCATAACGAAGAGCAGATCAGCAAAAACAACGCAACGTTGGGAAATGCAGGTTACCTGCCTACACTGGACTTCTCTGCCGGATATACCGGAAACCTGGACAATATTGAGACCAAGGCGCGTGCTACCGGAGAAATAACAAAGAACAACGGAGTCTACGATCAGACAGTTAATGTCGGTCTTAACCTCAACTGGACTATTTTCGACGGATTCAATATCAGTACCACCTACAAACAGTTGAAAGAGCTGGAACGTCAGGGGGAAACCAACACGCGTATTGCCATTGAAGATTTTATCGCTGCCCTGACTTCCGAATACTATAATTTTATCCAGCAGAAGATTCGTCTGAAAAACTTTCATTATGCAATGTCACTTTCCAAAGAGCGCTTGCGCATAGCCGAGGCTAGTCACCTGGTCGGTAAGTTTTCAGGGCTGGATTATCAGCAGGCAAAGGTGGATTTCAATGCAGACAGTGCCCAATACATCAAACAACAGGAATTGCTACATTCTTCACGCATCCAGTTGAATGAACTGATGGCTAACAACAATGTCAATCAAAACATTATTATCAAAGACTCCACTATCGACGTACACAGCGACTTGCAATTTGATGATTTGTGGAATTCTACGTTAGCAACCAATGCTTCTTTGCTCAAGGCCGATCAAAACACAGTACTTGCCCAATTGGACTACAAGAAAATAAACTCACGCAACTATCCATATCTCAAATTAAATACCGGATATGGATATACGTTCAACAAGTATGACATCAATGCAAACAGCAGAAGAGGTGAACTGGGCTTCAATGCCGGAATAACTGTCGGTTTTAATATCTTCGACGGTAATCGTCGCCGCGAAAAGAGAAATGCAAGTCTGGCTTTCAAGAATCGTCGCCTGGAACGACAGGACTTGGAATTAGCACTTCGCTCTGATCTCAGTAACCTATGGCAAGCCTATCGCAACAATCTTCAATTGCTGAATCTGGAACGTCAAAACCTGATAACCGCCAAAGATAATCACGATATTGCCATGGACCGTTATATACAGGGAGACCTCTCCGGTTTTGAAGTGCGTGAAGCACAAAAAAGTTTGTTAGATGCAGAGGAACGCATCCTCTCTGCTGAATATAATACGAAACTTTGCGAAATATCCCTGTTACAAATCAGCGGAAAGATTACGAAATATCTGGAATAAGGAAGTAGTTTCCATTTATTTTTTGATTGGGTTAATCTTCTTATCGGGAGGGTTAACCCAATTTTTACTCTATAAAAAACAGTTATTACATATCAGTATTTTTCTTTCTTCATACATTTGCATACTATAAAAACATTAAATAATAAAGCCATGAGAAAACCAGGTCTTTTCTTACTGCTACTTTTTATCCTGACAAACGCCTCAGCCCAAAAAGCAACAGACTACAGAAAACAACAAAATTACAAAGAATGGGTACACATCGCTCCTAAATTTGACGACGATTTCTTCAAGACGGAAGAAGCCCAACGCATTGGTGACAACGTGTTACTGTATCAGCAAATCACCGGAGGATGGCCAAAAAATATCTATATGCCGGCAGAACTGACAGAACAGGAATATAAAGCGGCACTAAAAGCCAAAGAGGATATCAACCAAAGCACAATCGACAACAATGCCACCACGACAGAAATAGAATATCTGGCACGACTTTATCTGGCTACACAGAAAGAGAAATATAAAGAAGGAGTGCTGAACGGTATTCAATATCTGCTCAAATCGCAGTATGAAAACGGAGGATGGCCTCAATTTTATCCACGTCCCAAAGGTTATTATGTACAAATCACCTACAATGACAATGCAATGGTAAGAGTCATGAATCAACTTCGGAGCATATACGAAAAGAAAGCTCCATATACTTTTCTTCCTGACAATATCTGCGAACAAGCACGCAATGCATTCAACAAAGGTATAGAGTGTATACTCAAAACGCAGGTGTGCCAAAATGGTGAATTAACAGTATGGTGCGCCCAACACGACCGTGTCACTTTGGAACCCTGCAAAGCACGTGCTTATGAACTTCCGTCACTAAGCGGACAAGAGTCGGACAATATTGTATTGCTGTTGATGTCACTTCCTAATCCATCCACAGACATTGTAAAATCCATAGAAGGAGCAATCAAATGGTTCCAAAAGTCTAAAATAAAAGGAATACAGAAGGAATATTTCACTAACGGTGAAGGTAAAAAAGTATGGTTCCCTGTGAAGACTGTCCAACTCTCTGGGCACGTTTTTATGAACTGGAAACAAATCGGCCTTTTTTCTGCGACCGTGACGGCATTAAAAAATATGATATATCGGAAATCGGGCATGAGCGCCGGAATGGTTATAGTTGGTATAACAAAGATGGTAGTAAGGTATTGAAGAGATATGAAAAATGGAAAAAAGAACAGAACAAGTAATCACAAATGATGAAAGGCTGATATCTACACTACAAAAATAAATATCCGGAAAGTCTTTAAGTCCTCAAAAGATGAAATCCCCTCACTACATTGCAGAGTGAGGGGATTTTATAAATTCAGGGCATTTAGCCTCTTCTTAAAGTTTTATCCCAACAGGTTAAAACCGGTTATTTTGTGCAATTCCACGGTTTCAACTGTTTGAAGAAGTCATTACCCTTATCATCCACCAAGATAAATGCAGGGAAGTTTTCTACTTCAATTTTCCAGATGGCTTCCATACCCAATTCCGGATATTCCACACATTCGATGCTCTTGATGTTATTCTGTGCAAGGATAGCTGCCGGACCTCCGATAGAGCCAAGATAGAAACCACCATATTTCTTACAAGCATCTGTCACTTGCTGGCTACGGTTACCTTTTGCCAACATGACCATGCTGCCGCCATGACTTTGGAACAGTTCTACATAAGAGTCCATACGTCCTGCTGTAGTAGGACCCATAGAACCACAAGCCATGCCTTCCGGAGTTTTTGCCGGACCTGCATAATAAATAGGATGATCCTTAATATATTGTGGCAAGTCTTCGCCGCGATCCAAACGTTCTTTCAGTTTAGCATGGGCGATGTCACGACCTACGATGATCGTTCCGTTCAATGACAGACGAGTAGCTACCGGATATTTAGTCAGCTCTTTCAGGATTTCAGGCATCGGACGGTTCAGGTCGATCTTTACAACATCACCTTCACCTGCTTGACGCAGTTCTACAGGAATAAGTTCGCCCGGATTTGAATCCAGTTTCTCAATCCAGATACCTTCCTTATTGATTTTACATTTGATGTTACGGTCGGCAGAGCAAGATACTCCCAAGCCTACCGGACAAGAAGCACCGTGACGAGGCAAACGGATGATGCGTACGTCATGAGCAAGATATTTACCTCCGAATTGCGCGCCCAATCCAATTTTGTGAGCTTCTGCCAAAACTTCTTTTTCCAGTTCGATGTCGCGGAATGCACGGCCATATTCGTTTCCAGTAGTCGGCAAGTTATCATAGAAATGAGTAGAAGCCAGCTTCACTGTCAATAAGTTCTTTTCAGCAGAAGTTCCACCGATCACGAAAGCGATATGATAAGGAGGGCAAGCGGCTGTTCCCAATGTTTTCATTTTTTCAACCAGGAATGGAACCAGTGTACCGGGATTCAGGATCGCTTTTGTTTCCTGATACAAATATGTCTTGTTGGCAGAACCACCACCTTTTGTTACGCAAAGGAATTCGTATTCCATACCTTCGGTAGCTTCGATGTCAATCTGTGCAGGGAGGTTACATTTTGTATTTACCTCATCATACATATTCAAAGGCGCATTCTGTGAATAACGCAAGTTCTCTTCAGTGTATGTTTTATATACGCCCAGTGAAAGCGCTTCTTCATCAGAATATCCAGTCCATACCTGCTGTCCTTTTTCACCATGGATAATAGCAGTACCAGTGTCCTGACAGAAAGGAAGTACACCTTTTGAAGCAACTTCCGCGTTACGCAGGAAAGTCAATGCCACATACTTATCGTTTTCACTTGCTTCCGGATCACTCAGAATCTTAGCAACTTGTTCGTTGTGCGAACGACGAAGCATGAATGATACATCACGAAAAGCTGCATTAGCCATCGCAGTCAAACCTTCTTTCTCAATTTTCAGGATAGGATTTCCTTCAAACTCGCTTACTGATACATAGTCTTTTGTAAGCAGATAATACTCAGTTGTATCTTTTCCCTTTTCAAACATGGGCTGATACTTAAACGGAGGTGTTGCCATAAGTTTCTTATTTTATTACGTAATGTTAGTTAGTGTGGCAAAGGTAGTAATTAAGAATGAAGAATGGCGAATGATGAATGAAGAATTAAGAATGAATAACGGAGAAAAGCAGGAACAGCAAAAGACAATCATAAACAATAAACAACGAGCGGTAAACAAGCTATGCCATTCATTGACATCTGCCGTTCACCACTCACTATTTTATTTACAGTTTGCTATTTATCATATCCTGTTTATCATCCACAGTTCGCCATCTGCCACTCCTATTATGATTCGATTGCTTCAATCCGTTTGATTAACTCGTTTCCAAGAGCTGTTTTATCTTCAATATGTTTCAAGACGGCAGTCACAAAGGTATTACTTTCGAAATCACCGCGTACTTGCTCAAAATCCTGCTTCATTTCGTCGTGGGAGCCGTCAGCACCAAATCCGGTCATGGAAGACAACGAAAATTCTTTCTTGGCATCCTCATATACCATCTTATCCAATCCGACAACAGCTTGCTGCCACGCTTTCACAATACCGATGATATCTTGTGCCGTAATCGTTTCCGGATCTAAGCCATAGAATTCCTGAATCTTATGATAAGCCCATGTCCATTCATAGGTATAATAATTCTCGTGCATTTCCGCGAAACTTGCATTGATGGATTTCAAACGATTGACTGTTCCATTCTCAATACCATCCAACAATCGGTCGATTTCACTCTTGGGAGCAATCAGTCCGGAAACATCCACCCATTCGCCAAGTCCGATTTCCGTGTCAGGTTTCAGTCGCTGACGGATTTCTTCATTGGTCTGGAAATTAATACCCTCCAATCGTTTTATGATGGAGTTTCCCAAGAACTTGTGAATGGCGATTTCATAAAAACGAATTCCGTTATTCAGAGAAGAGTTCTTGATTTTAGCACTCTGGTAGGAGTAGATCTCTGAAGTTTCACCGGATACACGTTTCAATTCTTTCAAAATGGAACGTCCTTTAAACATCTTCTGAATGGTATAAGGACTCAGCAGGTTATAATTGATATAATCCAGCCGGTTCGGATCTTTTCGCTTATCACGCTTTGGCCATTTCTGTGCGTCACGGATAGTACCTACACTTCTCAAATTAACTCCCGGAACCAGATAAGTGGTATTCCGCTGCTCTATCAGGTAAGAGAAAGGAAGATTGGAAGTATCGGCATGATTAACATGACGTCCCATTACCAAAGAGAAAGCCCCGACACGTGCCGGCCACAGGATATATGAATCGGAAGTGGTCTTCGCTCCTCTCTCCATCGTTCCCTGATGGATAGGACCTAACTTATACATGTGATTACTCTGATTGGACCCCGAACCCGCATTCATAAACGAGAACATACCGGCAATCAATAAAGTAGATTTATGGTGTGTCACAGTGAAAGGACCTGCGAAAATAGCACATGCCTCACCGTTCTCTCCCTGACAATTACTGAAGAATAAAGAATCGGAAGCGGAATAATTGTGTCCCAGTTTACAGGATTGTCCGACGAAACAACGAGTCAACATCGTGCCGTCATCCACTTTAGAGCCGGAAGAGATGATAAAGTCATCACAGATTACACCATGTCCGATATGTACAGGTGCCGTCACATTACTATTGACGCTGCCATTGGATAAGCGGCAGGTCCCACAGATATGGCAGTAATCACCAATCCGGACATTCTTGATCGAGCCCGTATTGAGAATCATCACATGATTGCCAATACTGCCGACAGCAGAAGCATGTTTATTGG
>ERZ1504715.525-NODE-525-length-11481-cov-2.968668_pt1 | contig 11481 bp, 9 predicted proteins | sample MGYA00572388_ERZ1504715 | MGnify/ENA primary metagenome ERZ1504715 (study PRJEB39906, sample SAMEA3182114) | gut metagenome | biome: human; feature: gut; material: Stool; isolation source: human stools | place: Canada | collected 2013-06-10 ... | reverse complement strand
TAGGCTTTTCGTCCATCAACTTATTGAAGAACGAACAGCTGGTGACACCGGAATATCTGAGGAATTTGGGGATATCTGAAGAAATAGATTTGCGCACCATTTTCTCTCATATGAAATACGCGGATGAGGACGCATCCCGGCAGCAGCAGGTATTTATGGACTACGTGGAGAAAGCTAAACATGAAAGGGTGGAACCTTTAGAAAGGAATATACATCTGATAGTAGATGGCGAACCCAGGTGGATTAAGCAATACCTCATTCAGCAGACATTCGATCCGGATAATGGAAACATTGTTCTGTTGGGAGTAAATGTTGATATCAATGAGCAGAAGAAAACTGAAGAGGCACTGCGCGAGGCAAAAGAAAAAGCCGAAAGCTCAGATAAGTTGAAGTCTGCTTTTGTGGCGAATATGAGCCATGAGATTCGCACTCCTTTAAATGCGATTGTGGGTTTTGCCAATCTGTTGGTTACTTCGGAAGACAAAGAAGATTTTGATAACTTCAAGCAGATTATTGAGCAGAACAGTAACCAGCTTTTGCAATTGATAGGAGATATTCTTGATCTCTCGAAGATAGAGTCGGATACGTTGGATTTTGTGTGGAGTAATGTAAATATCAATGCCATGATGTATGAGTTGGAAAAGATATTCCAAATGCGAAATGCCGCCAATCCTGATGTTGTGATAAAATGTGTGGCAAGTGTGGGCGACTGCGTGATACGTACAGACCGTCAGCGGCTGATTCAAGTGGTGTCCAATTTGATGACCAATGCCATTAAGTTTACCACACAGGGCAGCATTATTATGGGGTACGAAAAACGGAAGGAAGAAATCTATTTCTATGTGAAGGATACCGGTTGCGGTATTCCGGAAGAAAATCAAAGTCAGATATTTGAGCGTTTTGTCCAGTTGGATAGCTTTAAACAAGGTACCGGTCTGGGACTTCCGATATGCAGCAGCATTGTCAGGGCAATGGGAGGTAAGATAGGTGTGAACTCTAAGCCGGGAGAAGGATCGACTTTTTGGTTTATATTGCCCGAATGTCCGCCGGTGAGAAACGAATCGGAATCACGAAAACACAGCTTTTGATTTTGTTGTCGCTTCCGGTTTATGAGCGTATATATGTATTCCCGGCATATTCCCGTTTCAATGTAGCTGATAATTATGATTATTTCTTTATCTTTGCCGACCGAAAATGTAGAGGCGTTTTTCGTCCGGTTACCAAAAGTAGTATGCAACAGTCTAATTATATAATTGAAGTCAAGAATGTATCCAAGTTTTTTGGCGATAAAATAGCATTGGATAACATTAACTTGTACGTGAAAAAAGGAGAATTCGTAACGATTCTAGGTCCTTCAGGATGTGGAAAGACTACACTTTTGCGCCTTATTGCCGGTTTTCAGACTGCTTCGGAAGGAGAAATCCGAATAGCAGGGCAGGAGATTACACAAACTCCGCCGCATAAACGACCGGTAAATACCGTATTTCAGAAGTATGCTTTGTTTCCTCATCTGAATGTATATGATAATATAGCGTTCGGGTTAAAGCTAAAGAAACTACCGAAACAAATCATTGAAAAGAAAGTAAAGGCAGCCCTCCGTATGGTGGGGATGACTGATTATGAATATCGTGATGTCAACTCGCTTTCAGGCGGTCAGCAGCAGCGTGTGGCCATAGCCCGCGCCATTGTGAACGAGCCGGAAGTATTGCTTCTTGACGAACCGCTGGCAGCTCTCGACCTGAAGATGCGTAAAGATATGCAGATGGAACTGAAGGAGATGCATAAAACATTGGGAATCACATTTGTATATGTAACACACGATCAGGAAGAAGCGCTCACGTTGAGTGATACAATTGTAGTAATGAGTGAGGGGCGCATTCAGCAGATAGGTACTCCTGTAGATATCTATAATGAACCCATCAACTCATTTGTCGCTGATTTTATCGGAGAGAGTAATATCTTGAACGGCGTAATGATAAAAGATAAGTTAGTGCGTTTTGCCGGTGTAGAGTTTGAATGTGTGGACGAAGGTTTTGGTGAGAATATGCCTGTGGATGTGGTGGTTCGCCCTGAAGACTGGTATATTTTCCCTCTTTCGGATGCTGCACAGATTACGGGTACAGTCACTTCTTCTATCTTCAAGGGAGTGCATTATGAGATGGTTGTTGTGGCAAACGGTTATGAGTTTATCGTGCAAGACTACCATCACTTTGACGTGGGGCAGGAAGTAGGTCTGCTGGTCAAACCGTTTGACATCCATATCATGAAGAAGGAGCGTGTATGCAATTCTTTCGAGGGAGAGATGATAGACGAAAGTCATGTTGACTTCCTGGGTTGTCACTTCGAGTGTTTGCCTGTAAAGGATATCGAACCGGGCGAGAAAGTAAAAGTAGTGGTGGCATTTAAGGATATTATCCTGCATGACAATGAAGAAGACGGAACATTAACCGGCGATGTGCGTTTTATCCTTTATAAAGGCGATCATTACCACCTCACCGTTTCATCGGATTGGGGAGAGGATATTTATGTAGATACCAATGATGTATGGGATAATGGTGATCATGTAGGTATCAGTATTTTGCCCGAAAAGATTAAGATAATAAAGGTTGTAGACTAATATAAAAAAGAAAAGAGGTGCTCAGAACGATACGATTCTTCTTGTCCTCGCGTAAGAGTTGGACGATTCCTTACGTGATATTTTCAGCGATATTTGTTATTCTTCCGCTTCTTCTGATAGTGGTTTATGCATTTATGGACGATGCCGGACATTTTACTTTCGGCAATTTTACCAAGTTCTTTGCCCACCCTGAGGCAATCAATACGTTTGTTTATTCCATTGGCGTTGCTATTATCACGACGGTAGCGTGTATTCTGTTGGGCTATCCTGCCGCTTATATTCTGACGCAGACCCGAATGAAATATGCACAAACCATCGTGGTGCTCTTTATCCTTCCCATGTGGGTCAATATCCTGATTCGTACGTTGGCGACAGTGGCGCTTTTCGACTTTATGGATGTGCCCTTGGGAGAAGGAGCATTGATATTCGGTATGGTATATAATTTCCTGCCTTTTATGATTTATCCTATTTATAACACATTGCAGAAGTTGGATAAAAGTTATGTGGAGGCAGCGCAAGACTTGGGTGCCAATCCGGTACAGGTGTTCTTTAAGGCTGTGTTGCCATTGTCCATGCCCGGCATCGTGAGTGGTATTCTTATGGTATTCATGCCCACTATCTCCACATTCGCCATTGCCGAGTTGCTGACAATGAACAATATAAAACTGTTTGGTACTACCATTCAGGAAAACATCAATAACAGCATGTGGAACTATGGTGCGGCGCTTTCACTTATCATGCTGTTCCTGATTGGCGCCACTACCTTGTTTGCTTCGGATGACAAGGGCAATGATGAAGGAGGTGGTTTATGGTAAAGAAAATATTATGTCAGGGATACCTGTGGCTTTTATTGCTGTTGCTCTATGCTCCTATTTTCATTATTATGATTTACTCCTTTACAGAAGCAAAGGTGCTGGGCAATTGGACGGGATTCTCCACAAAACTTTATTCATCGCTGTTCACCACGGGTACTCATCACTCGCTGACCAATGCGCTGATTAATACGTTGACCATCGCGCTGATAGCTGCAACGGTTTCCACTTTATTGGGGAGTATCACTGCCATCGGCATATTCAATCTGCGTGCCCGTTCGCGCAAGGTAATCGGTTTTGTTAATAATATCCCTATTCTGAATGGCGATATTATCATCGGTATCTCGTTGTTCCTGCTGTTTGTTTCGCTGGGTATCCCTCAAGGATACACTACCGTGGTACTGGCTCACATTACATTTTGCACCCCATACGTGATTCTGAGTGTATTGCCACGTCTCAAACAAATGAATCCGAATATTTATGAAGCGGCACTCGATTTGGGGGCAACTCCCATGCAGGCACTTCGTAAAGTGATTATTCCTGAAATACTTCCGGGAATGATTTCCGGTTTCATGCTGGCAGTCACACTGTCTATCGACGATTTTGCCGTGACCGTGTTTACCATCGGCAATGAAGGATTGGAGACATTGTCTACCTATATTTATGCCGATGCGCGGAAAGGAGGACTTACTCCCGAACTTCGTCCCCTTTCAACCATTATATTTATACTGGTATTGGTGCTGCTCATTATAATCAACCGCCGTTCGAGCAAGAAAAAAGAGGCATAAGAAGATGAAGATAAAGATGAATAAATGGATAATGGCATGTGTCTGCGGGTTGCTTTCGCTCACAGGATGCTACAATACGGGCGAACCTCGCGAAAATGTGCTGAAGATATATAATTGGGCAGATTATATCGATGAAGATGTGCTTGCCGAATTTCCCGAATGGTATAAAGAGCAAACGGGTGAGGATATCCGTATTGTATATCAGACATTCGATATCAATGAAATCATGCTTACCAAAATTGAACGCGGTCATGAGGATTTTGATGTGGTATGTCCTTCGGAATATATCATCGAGCGAATGTTGAAGAAGAATCTGTTGCTGCCTATTGATACTGTTTTTGGTAAGACTCCTAATTATTTGCATAACGAGTCTCCTTATATCCGTGAGCAGTTGGATAAATTGAGTCAGCCGGGGCGTCGTGCTTCCGATTATGCCATCGGGTATATGTGGGGGACGGCCGGACTTCTGTATAACACAGACCATGTTCCTGCGGAAGATGCCAAGACATGGGCAAGCCTGTGGAATCTCAAGTACAAGAATAAAATCTTGATGAAAGAGAGCTACCGTGATGCCTACGGAACGGCCCTTATCTATGCCAACAGCAAAAACCTGAAAGAGGGGAAGGTGACGGTAGAAGAGTTGATGAACAACTATTCACAGGCATCTGTCGATACGGTAGAGAAGTACTTGAAGGCCATGAAACCTATGATTGCCGGTTGGGAAGCGGATTTCGGAAAGGAGATGATGACCAAAAATAAGGCATGGCTCAACATGACTTGGAGTGGTGATGCTGTATGGGCAATTGAAGAAGCCGGTGCTGTGGGAGTGAACTTGGATTATGAAGTGCCCGAGGAGGGGAGCAATGTGTGGTATGACGGTTGGGTGATTCCTAAATATGCACGCAATGTGAAGGCTGCCAGTTATTTTATCAATTATCTGTGCCGCCCCGAAGTTGCTTTGCGCAATATGGATGCTTGCGGTTATGTGAGTTCTGTTGCCACTCCCGAAATATTGGAAGAGAAGCTGGATACTACTTTGAACTATTATGCCGATTTGAGCTATTTCTTTGGTCCCGAGGCAGATAGTGTCCGGATTGACAAAGTGCAATATCCCGACCGTCGTGTGGTGGAGCGTTGTGCCATGATCCGTGATTCGGGCGAACGTACGGAAGCGGTATTGGAAATGTGGTCGCGTGTGAAAGGGGATAATCTTGGATTGGGAATTGTGGTTGTGATATTTGTATCGGTCGGAGTGATGCTGGTTTATACGGTTTATAGGCGGATACAGCGTTATCAGCACGAGAAATTGCAACGCCGCCGCAGGAGACACAGAAAAAGAAGATAATCCTTTGCGCTTCCGGTGACACTCCGGACTTACGGATTTTATAAAAAACAGTAGAGGCTTCCTTGTTCAAGGAAGCCTCTGTTTCTCTCTATCTTTTATCTACTGAAATTAGATAATATATTGGTCTGAAATAGACTCGTTATTCATTACGCGGCGGATAGTTTCGGCAAACATGTCGGCGATAGTCAACTGTTTTACTTTGGCGCAACGGTTAGAATAAGGAATACTGTCTGTAAATACCATTTCTTCCAAACCGGAATCTTGAACACGTTCGGAAGCAGGACCGGACATCACACAGTGAGAAGCGATGGCGCGGACAGAAATGGCTCCGGCTTCCTTCATGATATCGGCAGCTTTGGTAATTGTATCTACCATATCGTCTACCAGGATGACATTCTTGTCTTTTACGTCACCGATAATTTGCATGGTAGCCACTACGTTTGCTCTTTCGCGAGTCTTGTTGCACAATACCAAAGGCACATCAAGGTATTTGGCATATGTGCTGGCACGCTTGGAACCGCCCACATCGGGAGTAGCGATTACAAGGTTTTCAAGGTTCAGTGACTGAATGTAAGGCAAGAAGATGCCTGATGCATACAAGTGGTCTACCGGAATGTTGAAGAAACCCTGAATCTGGTCGGCATGCAAGTCCATGGTAATCAAACGGTCGATACCTGCCACACTCAGCAAGTCAGCCACCAGTTTGGCACCGATAGAAACACGCGGTTTGTCTTTTCTGTCTTGGCGAGCCCATCCGAAGTAAGGGATAACGGCTACGATGCTCTTGGCAGAAGCTCTTTTTGCTGCGTCAATCATCAGCAGCAATTCCATCAGGTTGTCAGAATTAGGAAAGGTAGATTGAACTAAGAATACATGGGCACCTCTAATTGACTCTTCGAAGGAAACAGCAAATTCACCATCAGCAAAGTGTGTAATATTCATGTTTCCCAGTTCGCAACCGAGGCTGTTGCAAATTTTTTCTGCAAGGTATTTCGAGTTTGTTCCCGAGAATACTTTAAAAGGAGATGTTTTACTCATTTTGTAATAGATATTACCTATTTATTAATTTGCGTACAAAGGTACGTATTATAATTAGAATTTAAAAATCGAACATTAAAAATTAATTCGCGTTTCCTTGAAACGCCTGTTTTTCAGGCAGGAATATGTGTTGTTTTTCTCTGCTTTTAGTTAATCTGCCAACTTTTTCAGTTTGCGGAAGTGTTCTATCAGTAATCGGTAGTCACGGTCGCAGCGTGTATCGAACTTATTCCACAAAGCACCTAAGATGGCTGCTCCGCCAAAGCCGAAGTCTTTTACTTCTAAAATATTGTCCACATCGATACCACCCAGTGCAATCACCTTCTTGTCTATAATGCCGGCTTTGTCGGCGGCACGAAGTTCTTCGGCCGTATATGCGGAGTTATAGTTCATCTTGGAAATGCTGTTGAATACAGGACTCAGAAAAACATAGTCACACGTCTGTTTGCGCTCCTTTACTTCGTCCAAAGAGTGGCATGAACAACTGATATGCCCTTTATAGTTTTCGGGTGGGTTGGGATTGCGGCTGTTCAGGTGGATACCTTTCAACTTATATTCATCTTTCAGGTAGAAATGTCCGTGCACCACGATGCGTTTATGATACTGTTCGGGAATCAAGGTAAGCAGCCGTTCGGCGAACATGGGCGCCGTGTCGGGTTTGCGTAGGTGGAGGGTGTCCAGTCCTTCTTCAAACAAGGCCGTGATTATTTTGTCTTCCTCCACAAAATATGTAGGGGTTGTGATTAGAATTAACTTCATACTTTCCAATTAATTGCTAAGCAAAGATAGTAATCAATATGTAATATTCCTAACAGTTTGCTGTATTTATTTAACGGTTGGGGGAGAGTCATGAATAAAAAAATCTTCGTCGACCTTCACAGGCAAACGAAGATTAAGGGTTTATTATAGTTACAAAGGTAATATAAAAAATGGATAAAGCAATACTTCACATCATAAAAGATTCTGTTTTTATAATGAGAGGATATGCGTTTCCATTGTTTTGAGGTCGATAATCCATAATTTCCCGCTTAGCACTTCACCGTATCCGCCTATTATTTTCAGTACTTCGGTTGCTTCGGTGCATCCCACTATGCCGGGAGTAACTCCAAGTACACCTTTGGGCGGGTGGGGCATGGAGAGCATTTCGTCTTCGTCCGGGAAAAAGTGGCGATAGTCCGGTCCGCCTTGGTAATTGAATACGGATACTTGCCCGTCGAAAGCACGAATGGCACCATATACATAGATTTTTCCCAACTGCACGCAGGTGTCATTAATGAGGTAGCGGGTGGCAAAGTTATCGCATCCGTCTACCACAATGTCGTATTGGCTGATGATTCCGGCGGCATTTTCTGTGGTGAGACGATTGGGGTAAGCATTGATTTGTATGGAGCTGTTCAGGGCTTCGAGACGTTTTTTGGCTTGGATGGCTTTGGGCATACCTACTTCGGCTTCGCTATAGAGTATCTGGCGTTGCAGGTTGCTGATGCTTACCACGTCATCGTCCATCAGTCCGATGGTGCCTACTCCGGCGCCTGTCAGGTAAAGGGCGACGGGAGATCCCAGTCCGCCTACACCGACTATAAGGACTTTGGCGCGTTGGATGCGTTGCTGTCCTTCTTCTCCCAGTTCGGGGAGAATGATTTGACGGTTGTATCTTTCCATATTATCTAACGGTTGATTTTATCGTTTCACTTAGGTGATTAAATTTCTTCACTACGGTGGTATAATTGAATGTCCTCAGTGATAAACTATCATCACTAAAGTGAAACGATTATTATGAAAGGCTGTATGACTAAGTGTAATACTATCTGTATGCTATCGTGTTGATGCAAATTGGTCAAAAGAAGCATCCCAGTCTTTCCAAACCGGTTCTCGTCCCAATGATTTCAGTGCACGTTCCACTTCTACGGCCGTGCGCTCATCGCTTACATGGAATTGCTCCAGGGCTTGCGGATAAGTGTAGTATCCTCCCGGTTCGGTTTTGCTTTCCGCACTCATGGTGGTCACTCCAAGTCCTGCCATGTTGTCGCGGATGTGTGCCGGTTCGCGGGTAGAGTAGGAGATATCCACATCGTGGTCGAAGATGCGCATGGCAAAAGTAAGTTGCGCCAGTTCACGGTCGTTCATGATGACATTCGGCTGGAAGCCGCCGTTCTCTGCCGGGCGCATGCGTGGGAAGTTGACACTGTATTTTGTTTTCCAATACTTTTTCTGAAGGTAGCGCAGATGGTAGGCCATCATGGTCACATCCGTGCGCCATTCTTCCAGTCCGATAAGTACACCCATGCCGATGGAATGGACACCTGCCTGTCCCATGCGGTCGAAACCATTTACCCGCCATTCGAATTTAGATTTCATTCCACGCGGATGATATACGTTGTAACGGGCTTTGTTGTAAGTTTCCTGAAAGCAGATGACACCGTTCAGTCCGTGTTTTTTCAGCTCGGCGTATTCCTCGGCTTTGAGGGGCATCACTTCTATCTTCAGGTTGCTGAAGTATTTTTTTGCGATGTCCAGCGCTTTTGCCAGATAGGGAACACCTGCCTTGGCGGGATTCTCTCCTGTTACCAGCAGCAGGTTTTCAAACGGGCCGAGCTTCTTGATGGCTTTGTATTCATCTTCCATCTGTTCGGGGGTGAGGATGGTACGTGCCATCGGATTGCTGATATGGAAACCGCAGTACACACAGGAGTTGGTGCAGGAGTTTGTTATATATAGAGGTATAAACATGGAGATGGTCTTGCCGAAACGTTCTTCGGTGTATTTTTTGCTCAGTTGTGCCATCGGTTCCAGGTATTTGGCTGCCGCCGGTGAGATGAGTGCCATAAAGTCGTCTACATCACAATGTTCTTTGCCGAGGGCGCGAAGCACGTCACTCTCTGTCTTGGAGTAGATGGCTTTGGTGGTTTCCTCCCAGTCTATTTTTTCAAGTTCTTCTGAAAACATGATAGTTGTTATTTTTTTATTGTTCTGTTATTGTTCAATGAATAATAGGTCTTTTTCCCATCGTAATGGGTTGGTGATGATATAATCCGATATTTCTTCGTATGAATGCTGATTTCTACTAACCGTCCCGCTTCATTCAAATACATATTCTCCATTTACAATCTTTCCGGGATTATACATTCTGATTTTCTGATTATTCATTTCCTTATTTTCTTTAGAATGTTGTTGCGTGCACATTGTACGGCTGCGGTATAGTATTCCGGTTCCATATTCTCCAAATAGGCTTCCAGTTCTCCCATCAGTTCGGGTTCTTTCAGGCAGATAGCATATGCCAGTTTCATGCATACGGCTTGTCCGGCTACAGTCTCGGCGGGCGATAACATTCCGTTCAGGCAGAAGTCGAGAAAAGCCACATTGATGGGTTTCGGAACAGGAAGATGAAGAAGTGTGTTCAATAGCAGACGGCGTATGCCCCCATGGGGACATTGCATGGCTCGTTGCATCAGCTCTTCCCTTTTGCTTATCAATAAGGAAGGGGCGAGGATACTCAGTTTTTCACAAGCCCATGTAGCACGCCAGGCTATCTTTTCTTCTTCATGTTCGGTGAGGGCATAGAGGTCATCGAAGCGGGCAGGCGAATCCATCACCTGCTCTACTATGCTGTCTATGTATTTTCTTCCTAAAGTACTTTCCGGTGCTTTCTTGAAATCTTCTTCCATTTGTCTTCCTATGAGGATTGTTTACCATAGGGGCAGACACATGGGTCTGCCCCTACGGTGGATGAGAATATGATTTATTCCTTACCTTCTACATTCTTCAGGTCGCGGCTCAGCTTCATGGCGCAGAAGTTCGGTCCGCACATGGTGCAATATTCACCGTCTGTATGGCGTCCTTCATTGAAGTATTCCAATGCACGGTCGGGGTCGAGACTCAAATGGAACTGGTCACGCCAACGGAATTCGTAACGTGCTTTGCTCAAAGCATTATCATGAATTTGTGCACCCGGATGACCTTTTGCCAAATCGGCGGCATGAGCGGCTATCTTGTAAGTAATTACGCCCACGCGAACATCCTCTTTGTTGGGCAGTCCGAGGTGTTCTTTCGGAGTGACATAACACAACATGGCAGTGCCCAGCCAACCGATTTGTGCAGCACCGATAGCCGAAGTGATATGGTCATATCCCGGAGCGATATCCGTTACCAACGGACCGAGGGTATAGAACGGTGCATTGTGGCAATGTGAAATCTGGCGTTCCATGTTTTCTTTAATCTTATGCAGGGGTACATGTCCCGGTCCTTCGATGAAAGCCTGCACATTCTTGTCCCATGCGCGAAGCACCAGTTCTCCCATAGTGTCCAGTTCGGCAAATTGAGCCTCATCATTGGCATCCTGAATACAGCCCGGACGAAGTCCGTCACCCAAAGATATGGCTACGTCATATTGTGCCAAAATATCACAGATATCATCAAAATGTTCATACAAGAAACTTTCTTTGTCGTGCATCAGGCACCACTTGCTCATAATGCTTCCCCCACGGCTCACAATGCCGCAAAGCCGTTTGTCTGCCAGGTGCACATTCTGCCGGCGGATACCGGCATGGATAGTGAAGTAATCCACTCCCTGTTCGCATTGTTCAATCAATGTATCTTTATAAATTTCCCAGCTGAGGTCTTCCACCTTACCGTTTACTTTTTCCAAGGCCTGATAGATGGGTACAGTGCCCACGGGTACGGGGCAGTTGCGGATAATCCATTCGCGTGTCTCATGTATATTGGCTCCGGTAGAGAGGTCCATCAATGTGTCTCCTCCCCATTTGCAGCTCCATACCGCCTTTTCTACTTCTTCATCTATAGAAGAAGTGGTGGCCGAGTTTCCGATGTTGGTGTTGATTTTTACCAGAAAGTTGCGGCCGATAATCATTGGTTTGCTTTCGG
>ERZ1504715.509-NODE-509-length-11712-cov-4.973750_pt1 | contig 11712 bp, 5 predicted proteins | sample MGYA00572388_ERZ1504715 | MGnify/ENA primary metagenome ERZ1504715 (study PRJEB39906, sample SAMEA3182114) | gut metagenome | biome: human; feature: gut; material: Stool; isolation source: human stools | place: Canada | collected 2013-06-10 ... | reverse complement strand
GCATTCCATCGGGAGTTTTATCACAAGGACACTCGTCAGTATGGTACGGGAAGCCAGTGCAGCAATGCCTTGCCTTTGTTCCTGGGAATGGTTCCCGCCGATGACAGACAGGCGGTGCTTGATAATCTGGTAGCGGATATAAAACGCCACGGCAACCGGCTGACCACCGGTGATGTGGGTAACCGTTATCTGTTCCAGACTTTGGCGCGTAACGGGTTGAATGAACTGATGTACACCATGCACAACCATGAAGAAGCACCCGGCTATGGTTTCCAGCTGAAATTCGGAGCTACCACGCTGACCGAGCAATGGGACCCGCGGCAAGGTTCTTCGTGGAATCACTTTATGATGGGGCAGATTGATGAATGGTTCTTCAACTCGCTGGCGGGTATCCGCACCGTTGAGGGAAAACCGGGAATGAAGGAAATAGAAATACGTCCCCGTCCGGTAGGCGATTTGACATACGTCCGTGCCTCTACCCAAACCTTGTACGGAAAAGTAGCGGTAGACTGGACCCGCGAGAATGGAGTCTTTACATTGAAAGTAACGATACCTGTAGGGTGTACGGCACGCGTATTCCTTCCCGATGAAAAAGAGCCGAAGATAGTGGAAAGCGGAACTTATTCTTTTAAGAAATAAACGCGGTTTTCATAGAAAAAGCCCCCTAAGGGTATTTGGTAAAACTAAAATCAACTAATGAACAATATGAATAAACGTACCTTTTTAAGTCTGTTACTATGTGTTTGCTGTCTGTCTTTTCTGCATGCGGAGCGTGTGGATATGCAGCAGGCAGGTGCCGATGTGCAAGGCAGGAAGCTGAACACAGCATTGATTAATTCCACCATCGACCGCCTGAACGCCCATGGTGGAGGAACCCTCTTTTTCCCCGCAGGAACTTATCTCACCGGTTCCATCCACATGAAAAGTAACATCACTCTGGAACTGGAAGCAGGAGCCACCTTGAAATTCTCGGAGAACTTTGACGATTTCCTCCCTTATGTGGAAGTGCGTCATGAGGGAATCATGATGAAAAGTTTCCAACCGCTGATTTATGCCGTGGATGCAGAGAACATCACCATCAAGGGTGAAGGGACACTGGACGGACAGGGCAAAGCATGGTGGACGGAATTTTTCCGCGTCCTTGTAGATCTCCGGGACAACGGCAAGAGAAACATCAACAAGTACCAGCCCATGTTCGAGAAGGAAAACGACCTGAAAGCCCTTTACGCCGAAACCAACGAAGACTGGCACGGCACATTGGACCGTCGTTTCTTCCGTCCCCCTTTCATACATCCCATCCGTTGCAAGAATGTACGGGTAGAGGGCGTGAAGATTATCAACTCTCCCTTTTGGACCGTAAATCCTGAGTTTTGCGATAATGTGACCATTAAGGGCATTACCATCCACAATGTGCCTTCCCCCAATACGGACGGCATCAACCCTGAGTCTTGTAAGAACGTACACATCAGCGACTGCCACATTTCGGTAGGCGACGACTGCATCACCATCAAATCCGGACGTGACCTGCAAGCACGTAAACTGGGCGTCCCTTGCGAGAATATCACAATAACCAATTGCACCATGTTGAGCGGACACGGTGGTGTAGTTATCGGCAGCGAGATGAGTGGGGGAGTGAAGAAAGTGACCATCAGCAATTGTGTCTTTGACGGAACCGACCGGGGGATTCGTCTGAAATCCACCCGTGGTCGCGGAGGCATTGTAGAAGATATCCGTGTAAGCAATATTGTGATGAGTAATATCAAGAAAGAGGCTATCGTCCTCAATCTGAAATATAGCAAGATGCCTGCCGAACCGAAGAGTGACCGTACTCCGGAATTTCGCAATATCTATGTGTCGGGTGTGACGGTTCGTGATGTGAATACCCCCATTATGGTGGTAGGCCTGCCCGAAGCACCTATTACCGGTATTGTGATGCGTGATGTGTATATTCAGAATGCCAAGCAACGCTGTGTTTTTGAAGACTGCAAGGACTTGGTGCTGGATGATGTGTATGTGGATGGTAAAGAAATAAAATAGACTTCCCGATGAAGAAACAACTATTATGGTGCATGGCGGTACTCTCTTTTTCCGCTGCATCTGCACAAACTTATGAAACCCGGTTCGCACGTCCGTTATCCGATGTGCTGAATGACGTTGCCACCCGTTTCCAGGTTCGCTTGAAATATGACGTGGATACGGTGGGGCTTGTGCTTCCGTATGCCGATTTCCGTATCCGGCCTTATTCATTGGAGGAAACGCTGACCAATGTGCTTTCCCCCTTCGATTATAAATTCGTAAAGCAAAGTGACAAGGTATATAAGTTGAAACCTTACGAATACGCCCGCCGCACGGATGCCGACGGAGAAAAAATGCTGGCATACCTTAGTGGTTTATATAGTGATAAAAGTCAATGGGAACAGCGCAGGGAGATTCTCCGCAAAGAGGTGCGCCAACGTCTGGGACTGGATGATATGCTGAGGAAAACAGTGAAGGATGCAAAGCTTGTTCTTTCCAAAATACGCAAATTTGATGGCTATACCGTGCAGAACTTTGCATTGGAAACCTTGCCGGGGCTTTATGTCTGCGGTTCAGTCTATGCCCCCCGCACCAAAGGCAAACATGCACTGATTATCTGCCCCAATGGTCATTTTGGACAGGGACGCTACCGCAAAGACCAGCAGCAGCGCATGGCGACACTGGCACGTATGGGGGCTGTCTGCGTGGATTATGACCTGTATGGTTGGGGGGAATCCGCCTTGCAGATAGGTGCGGAAGCGCACCATACCAGTGACGCGCACACCATTCAGGCCATGAACGGATTGCTTATACTGGATGATATGCTGGCAAACCGTAAAGATATAGACCCTGCACGCATCGGCGTGAACGGTGGTTCCGGCGGAGGAACGCAGACGGTGTTGCTTACCGTCCTGGACGACCGTTTTACAGCTGCCGCCCCTGTGGTCAGTCTGGCTTCTCATTTTGATGGCGGTTGCCCGTGTGAAAGTGGCAAGCCCATCCAGTTGGCAGGTGGAGGAACTTGCAATGCGGAGCTGGCTGCCCTGTTTGCCCCGCGTCCCATGCTGGTGGTTTCCGACGGAGGAGACTGGACAGCCACGGTTCCCCGTTTGGAATATCCTTACTTGCAACGCATCTACGGTTTTTACGGTGCGACGGACAAGGTGAGCAATGTACATTTGCCGCAAGAACGCCATGATTTCGGTCCGAACAAGCGCAATGCGGTTTATGATTTCTTTATAGACGTGTTCGGCCTTGACCGGAACATGCTGGATGAAAGTAAAGTAACCATTGAACCGGAAGACGCATTGAAGAGCTTTGGTGAGAAAGGTGAGAAACTGCCTGCCGGAGCCTTGAGATATAAAGAATGATTTTGTCGTTTATTTATTAGGTTAAGAGTTAGTATGGAATCTCCCTCTTGCATAGCCTGTGAAGGTGAGCAAGGGGGAACTTTTTTTAGATATGGGGGATTAATACTTTTTGTCGGGTATATCAGGCCTTGTCATGCAGACTGTTAAGTCTTTTTGTGCGGACTGTTACTATAGTCTTCGGCAGTGGACCGTACAGTCTGTTACAGTGGACTGTACGGTCTGCCGCAGTGAAACATACGGACTGCTGTCGCAGTCTGTAAAAGGTGACCGTAAGAAATGCTTTAATGGTACTGAAAAAAAGACTTAATGGAGCTGAAGTGATGAATTAACTTCGCATTTACGTTATAATCAGCTTTAGTTTCCCATCCTTGTGGCGCTTTCGGTCGTTTTCTTGTTTATAGTTGCGGAGTCAGATCGGTCTCTACGTCGGATTTCGGCTGAGTATAATGGAAAAAACGGAGATTATAACAAGATAATGCGTTTCTGTAATATGGCAGCAATCTGTTGTCTCAGTTGTGGGGCGCTGATGGGCTTGGCCATATAGCCGTCGAAGCCGTTTTCCATGGCCCGTTGTTCATCACTGGCATAGGCGAAAGCGGTAACAGCAATGATAGGTACATCCAAGGATAGTTTTCGTATTTCCCGGGTGGCCTCATAGCCATCCATCACCGGCATATTGATATCCATCAGAATTATCTGAGGGGTATGGAGCTTATACAAATTGACCGCCTCTTTTCCATCCCAGGCATGTACCAGGTTATATTCTCGTTTCAAGATAGATTGGAACAGCCGGTAATTGCTCTCATTGTCTTCGGCGATCAGAATGGTCAGCTTGTCTTTTTGCACGGAAATGAGTTGATGCTCTTCCTCTTTCTTGTTCTCTGCAGCGGCAGGCTGGTATGGAATGGTGAACCAGAAAGTGGATCCTTTTCCTTCCTCGGACTCAACACCGATGCGTCCTCCCATGTGCTCTACAATTGTCTGGCAAATGGATAGCCCCAGTCCTGTACCCTGTACAAAAGAGTTCAGTTTGACGAAACGTCCGAATATGGAGTTCACTTTGTCGGCTGGAATGCCGCAACCGGTATCTTTAACATAGAAATAAAGTTCTTTGTCGCATAGTTTGTAGCCGAAGGTGATGCTTCCTTGTGAGGTAAATTTGCTGGCGTTGTTCAGTAAATTGTTCAGTACCTGCATCAGACGGTTCTTTTCCGTTCTTATGAGGCAGGAGGGAAGTCCTTTCTGTACAATCAGTTGAATGCCGTTGCTCTCTGTCCGATAACGGGTGACACTTTCTATCTCGGAAATAATGTCATTCAGTTCTATGTTGCAATAGCTGAACTCTAATGTACCGGCCTCTATTTTCGATAAGTCCAGTATGTCGCTGATTAATTGCAGCAGCAACGTGTTGTTACTTTCAATGATATTGATATATTCCTGCTTTTCCTGTTCCTCTTCTGCAGCAGCAAGGATGTTTGAGAAACCGATGATAGCATTTAGCGGAGTGCGTATTTCGTGGCTCATATTGGCAAGAAAAGCGGACTTCAGCCGGTTGGATTCTTCCGCGCGGTCCTTGGCTGAAAGCAGTTCGTCTTCCATTTTCTTCCGTTCAGTTATGACTAGGGAAGATCCTACCAAAGTGAGCGGCATTCCGTTTTCGTCTTTGCTTTCCACTGCTGCCTGCGCCTCTATCCAGTCTATTTTCCATTGTGTTCCGTCATTGGCCAGCACGCGGTATTCCTCTTTTACTTTCTCTATTTTCCCGTCTGCCAGGTCACGGTAGGCCTGTATCACGCGCGGGCGGTCTTCTTTAATGATTTTAGCGAAGTATTGCTCGTCCGAAACGCTCAACTGATCTTCGCTGATGCTTCCCGGCATGGCCGCCATGACAATGGGGCGGTTGAGGTCGCATAAAATGGTATGGTCTTTCAAATTCCATTTCCAAGGTACGATGTTGGCTACTTCCAGTGCCATGGAAAGTTTATGGTTCGTGGCGCTCAGCATTTGCTGCGCATTGTGCAGTTCGGTGCTGTCCATGCAGAACACATCCACTGTGTCCGGTTCGGTAGAGCAATTCAGGACAACATCATAGAAGATGTTGACGGTCTTAAAATAATATGGGAAGGTGATCGATTTCTTTTCTTTTAAGGTGAGTTCCATGAAATGGGTGAACTCCGGCAAGGACTCCGGGAAAATTTCAGAGGCTCTTTTCCCTATCACCTCGGATTTGGGCAAGAAACATCGTTCGAAATAGCGGTTGACATCCATATAAATGCTGTCTGCGATATTCCCTTCTTTGTCCCATATTACCTGTTCTTTCATGTAAAGGATAGGCATATTGTCTATCAGATTGGTATATTGTGTGTTCGTGTCTATTTCATTTTGCTGGGCGCGTCTCAGCGCTTTCAGCATTTGGATGCGTTTTTGCTGTGCCACGGCCATCAGTATAAAAGCAATGAGTACACTTAGGATGATCCATTTATATTTGTTCAGAAAGTTGGCCGGTTTGTCATAGAAAACGGTGTCACCAGGGCATAGGTCGGGATCGAGTCCTTTATTTACCAGTCTTGTGTAGTTGAATGCGGGGTGTGCTTCGTTGGGTTCATAAAAAGGTATGTCGCTGGCTTTCTTCCCATGTAGTATCTCGTCTATCGTTTTCAGTAATTGCCTGGTAAAGATTTGGTCATTATACATGTATCCTCCTACCATGCCGCCGTCATCCATACCTGCATAGCGGATGGTGAACAAAGGGGCGGAGATGCTGGCGATACTTCTGTAGGCATTAATCAGAAAATTGCTTGAAGTGAACGATTCGGTGAACCAGGTGGATACCAGAATGCCTGTGGTCTTGTCTGTTTTACGTACGGCATTATATAGCTGATGCAGACTGTTGGTACGCGAGGAGATGTATTCGTAATCCATTTGCGGGTATTTGTCTTTAATCAGCTCTCGCAGTTGCTTGTCATATTCCGGATTGGGGTAGATGCCGTCTCCCAGGAAAATCAGTTTCTTCATACCGGGAATCATCCTGCACATCAGTTGCACGTTTTCTTCCAGATAGATGGGGGTGTGCATGTAGGTGAAATTGAACTCTTCTGCCAATTCGCTCATGTGTGTCTTTTCTTCGGGGGTGACTGTATCTCTCTGCCTGTAGAATTTCTCATGGTACACATAGGGGTCGGCTCCGCATACAATGGCAGGTACTTTACCCCATAAAGATTGAATCTCTTCTCTGAAAATCAGGCTCATGCTCCCGATGAATACCAGCAGGCGGGGAGGGGTGGAACCATATTTCGAGGAAAGAATTTCTGGGAATCTCTCGATTTTAGTGGAGTCGCCTACCATAAAAAGATTCAGATGCTCTATGTAAGCGTCCATGTTCTCTATTCCAGCTATTTTATGAACAATGGGGGTGGTGATGCTGTTGCTCCAGGGAGAGGATTCGTTGTAGCTGTTCAGAATCAGAATATAGTTCCCCGTCTCGGTGTTTTCCTGTACATGGGAGGCTTTGCCGATGGTTGCAAAGAGGGTGAATATACAGGTACATATCAGTAACCGTTGTATATGGGCTACACACGTTCTTTTAAGATTTCTGTTCATTATTGATGTCCTACTCTTCTTTTATTATATAGCTACGATGCTTGTGATGCAACAAATGTACTATTAAATTAATGAGTGGACGAAGAAATGGAAATGTTTAACAAATATTAAAAGAGACAGGACGGGATGGAAAGTTTTCGTATAGGCAAATGGGAGATGATTGGATGGGAATTCCTGCCGGCCGATATGGCAGTGGGGCGCGAATGCTGATAAAGGGAGTGGGAGGGGAAGTCATTCTTTTGTTCTATTTCTTTTTTATATAAAGGAATAGTCTTATATTTATCCCGTCATCTTATTTTTGAAAAAGTAGGGGAACATCACTTAATCAGAAGTAGTTATGGAATATCACTTACGTACTAAATTGAATGGAAATATAGCAATGACTTCCTGTTTCCATGAAAACTCCTTTTTGCGGCGTGATAGGAGTCTTTATAAATTTATATGGGTGCGGCATGGAACGTTGGATGTGGAAGTGGATCATGTGGTGATGCATCTGGAAAAAGAGGAAATGATTTCGCTTACTCCTTTGCATCATGTGCAGATAAGGGGAGTGGACGGTGAATACCTCACTTTTTTATTCAATAGTAACTTTTATTGTATTTACGGGCATGACAGCGAGGTGTCTTGTAACGGATTCCTGTTTAACGGTTCTTCCCGTGTCATGCGTTTGAAGCTTTCGCCTTCCCAGTCGGCCCGTCTTGACAGTATTGTCGATATTTTCAGGGGGGAGTGTGGAATACAAGACAACTTGCAGGAAGAAATGTTGCGTATTATTCTGAAACGTTTCATTATCACTTGTACCCGCATAGCCCGTGAAAAGTTTGATGTGGACCCGGGACGTGAGAACATGTTTGATGTGATTCGTCAGTTTTATGTACTGGTTGACAGTCATTTTAAGGAGAAGAAGCAAGTACAGGATTATGCTGATATGTTGTGCCGTTCTCCCAAGACTATTTCTAATCTCTTTTCCCTTTACGGACTTTCTTCTCCTTTGCGTGTCATTCATGAACGCGTGGATGCGGAAGCCAAGCGCTTGTTGCTTTATACGGGTAAGAGTGCGAAAGAAATCAGTGAGATTCTGGGATTTGAGGATTTGGCTACGTTCAGCCGTTTCTTTAAGAAAATGAACAAGGAGAGCCTTTCGGAATACCGGAAAAGAGAGAAGCGGGAATAATTGCCAACCTATATGGGGAAATTGCCATTTACCGGAGGGGGAAAACCACCGACCTTTGCACCAGGAAGTTAAATCTTTTAATAATGAAAGCAATGATGGCAAAATTAAAATCTCTGTTTGTTGCGTTTTTAACAATAGCAGCATCTGCCCAAAAACTGGGTATCAATCTTATCCGTGTGGCAATCCTTGTAATTTTTGTATGGATTGGTGGTCTGAAATTCTGGAACTATGAAGCCGAAGGAATTGTGCCTTTTGTGGCGAACAGTCCCTTTATGAGTTTCTTTTATACTAAGGATGCTCCTGAATATAAAGAATATAAGCTGAAAGAAGGCGAACTCGATGAAACGAAGCACCTGTGGCATGAAGAGAACAATACTTATGGGTTCTCTCATGGATTGGGTATTTTGATTATGGGGATCGGTATCTTGACGTTTTTAGGCATCTTCTCTCCGAAAACCGGTTTGGTGGGGGCCGGACTGGCTATTGTCATGACATTGGGCACTTTGTCTTTCCTTGTAACAACGCCCGAGGTGTGGGTCCCCGATTTGGGAAGTGGCGAACAGGGATTCCCTTTGCTGACGGGCGCCGGTCGTCTGGTCATTAAGGATATTGCTATTCTAGCAGGAGCTGTTGTCGTTCTTTCGGATAGTGCGGGAAGGGTATTGAACCAGTTGAAAAAGTAAAGTTGGAAAGACCGGTCACGGATATGCTCTTTTATAGGGGGGGTATATGGATGCATTCCGGCGAGAGGCAAGTATTTCCTGCAAGACATAACTATCTATGAGGCAAGTTGCATCCTGTGTCATCTTGCTGTCTGTCAGCTATTGATAATGAATGCAAATTTGGCAGATTCTGCGGTTAACCCCTGTTAAGTGCTTATCTGTCTGTGTTAAAAGAGGAAAAAAAACTCTGACAAACGGTACAACCGTACAATATTTGTCATTACATTAGCGTCATAAATGTTAAACCAAACTTGAAATTAACAAATTAATAGATATTAAGTTATGAAACAAGCAACTAAAATGGTACTAGGCGTAGCAGCAATTGTAGCAGTCAGCGCAGGTGTAGCAGGAGTAACGGCTTATTCTATGTTGAAACCCGAGCCAAACAAAAGCGTGGCTTTTAATGATGTGTTCCAACAAAATCCGAATACAAGACTCGCCGCGTTGGACGCCACTCAAATGCAACCGGTGGATTTGACTCAGGCAGCGGAAAATTCAGTGCATGCAGTAGTTCATATAAAGTCAACTCAAGAATCAAAGACTCAGACGGTTACCGTTCGTGATCCGTTCTATGATTTCTTTGGTGATATTTTTGGAAATGGCAGAGGCGGCGGTCAGCAGCGTCAGGTGCAGACTCCTGAAAGAGTGGGATTCGGTTCCGGAGTGATCATCTCGAAAGATGGATATATTGTAACGAATAACCATGTAATCGATAATGCTGATGTGATCAGTGTCAAACTGAATGACGGACGTGAATACAAGGGACGTGTAATCGGCACAGACCCCAGCACGGATTTAGCGTTGGTTAAAATTGAAGCGGATGAGCTTCCTACGATTCCCGTGGGCAATTCGGAGGCTTTGAAAGTAGGTGAGTGGGTATTGGCTGTGGGTAATCCCTTTAATATGACTTCTACGGTAACAGCCGGTATTGTGAGTGCCAAAGCCCGTTCTTTAGGGGTATATAATAATGGTGTGGAATCTTTCATCCAGACAGATGCTGCGATCAACCAAGGCAACAGTGGTGGTGCATTGGTGAATGCAAGGGGTGAACTGGTAGGTATCAATTCCGTACTTTATTCACCTACAGGAGCTTATTCGGGTTATGGGTTTGCTATTCCAACCAGTATTATGACGAAAGTTATAGCCGACTTGAAAGAATATGGAACCGTTCAGCGTGCGGTATTGGGCATCAAGGGTACTCCGATTAATGATGACCAGCAGATGATGCCGGAAGAAATCAAGAAGAAGGTGAAGGAACTGGGCGCCACCGACGGTGTGTTGATTGCTGAGATAATTGAGGGAGGTTCTGCGGCCGGCAACTTGGAAGTAGATGATGTCATTATCGGTATTGACGGAAAACGTGTGAAGAACTTTGCTGAGTTGCAGGAGGGGTTGGCTAAACACCGTCCGGGTGACAAAGTAACCGTCAAGGTGTTGCGTGACAAGAAAGAAAAGGATATCGAGATGACCTTGAAGAATGCACAGGGAACAACGAAAGTGGTGAAGAGTGCGGGCATGGATATCTTGGGCGCAGCATTCCGTGAAGTTCCTCAGGAATTGAAGAGACAATTGAATTTGGGATATGGTGTGGAAGTCACAGGTGTGACAGACGGTAAGATGAAGGCTGCCGGTATCCGTAAAGGCTTCATCATCCTGAAGGCAAACGGACAACCTGTCAAATCAGTAAATGATTTGGAAGATGTGCTGAAAGCTGCTACCCAGTCACCGGATCAGGTATTGTTCCTGAGTGGTATGTTCCCATCAGGTAAACGTGCGAACTATGCAGTGGATTTGACACAGGAATAAGAAGATTTTTAAGGTAGAAAGTTTCAATAGGTAAAGTTTAGAGGATGCACGGTAAGGGTTACTTCCGTGCATCCTGATTTTATAGTCAAACAGGACTGATAACCTTATTTTCGCAAAATATTTAGGAAAAGAAGGACAAAGATAGTCTTTTTTGATTTATTAGCTAATATTTTTCAAACAAAAATGGATGTATTCCATTTAATGTTGTAAATTTGCATCCCAAATTTGTTTTATAGAGAATGAGACAATTAAAGATTACCAAAAGTATCACTAACCGAGAGAGCGCATCTCTGGATAAGTATTTACAGGAAATAGGCCGTGAAGACCTGATTACTGTAGAGGAAGAGGTAGAGCTCGCTCAGCGTATCCGTAAAGGCGACCGGGTAGCATTGGAAAAACTGACACGTGCCAACTTGCGTTTCGTCGTGTCTGTAGCCAAGCAGTATCAAAATCAGGGGTTAAGTCTTCCTGACTTGATTAATGAAGGCAACCTGGGATTGATTAAAGCAGCCGAAAAGTTCGATGAAACCCGAGGCTTCAAGTTTATCAGTTACGCCGTATGGTGGATTCGTCAGTCTATTCTCCAGGCATTGGCAGAACAGTCACGTATTGTCCGTTTGCCGTTGAATCAGGTAGGCTCGTTGAACAAGATCAGCAAAGCCTTCTCTAAATTCGAACAGGAAAACGAACGTCGTCCTTCTCCGGAAGAACTGGCCGATGAACTGGAAATACCTGTAGACAAAATCTCGGACACGTTGAAGGTTTCAGGACGCCACATTTCTGTAGACGCTCCTTTTGTGGAAGGAGAAGACAACAGCTTGCTGGATGTGCTTGTGAACGACGACTCGCCTATGGCAGACCGTTCCTTGGTTAATGAGTCACTTGCGAGGGAAATTGATAGAGCACTCTCTACGCTGACCGAAAGGGAGAAGGATATTATCCAGATGTTTTTCGGTATTAATACGCAGGAAATGACGTTGGAAGAAATCGGCGATAAATTCGGCCTCACTCGTGAGCGCGTACG
>ERZ1504715.447-NODE-447-length-13029-cov-2.684292_pt1 | contig 13029 bp, 7 predicted proteins | sample MGYA00572388_ERZ1504715 | MGnify/ENA primary metagenome ERZ1504715 (study PRJEB39906, sample SAMEA3182114) | gut metagenome | biome: human; feature: gut; material: Stool; isolation source: human stools | place: Canada | collected 2013-06-10 ... | reverse complement strand
CATTGGGATGACAGATGTATAAATCTTATTGTTAGCTTCAACCAGACCTGCCCATGAAACTTTTTCACCATTACCCAAGTAATTTTCGGCAAGCAAGGTACCCTCTTCCTGACTGCCATCGGTCGCATCCAAATAGTTGAACAACAATGCTTGAGCCACATTCTGATCCTCATCTGTTATTTTCGAGTCCCCGGTGGAAACAGTCACCACTTTATCCCTCCAGGTTCCATAAGACGTGATACGATTATAAGTGTATGTGTACTTTTCTTTCATTTTACCATCTGCCCCCAGATAATAGGAAGCTCCTGTACCTGCGCCACCTTTATTATAAACTAAAGCAAACACATAATCCAATCCTTTATATACCCAATAGGTACCGCCAATCACTTCGGTTCCATTCCCTTGGGTCGACACTGTTCCTTCATCCAAAGAATTGGCTACTACCAAATAACTTGCTTCACCGGTTGTGGCAGCCACCACATAAGTCGTTTCTCCATCAATTGGCGGGTTATCCACCGGATGATTATCATCGTCGCAAGATGCCACAAACACACCGCTACTCAAGCAAAAAGCTACGGCAAAAGCCTGTAATAAAAACTTCCTCATATATTCTTCATTATTGATTGATACTAAAAACTTACTCTTATTATTTACCGAAAAATACTCTGAACCTGTCTCTTATACACATCTGACTCTGAACTTTCCATAGAATGCGCGCCCCGCTTTTTGCAGGCTAAAATTGTCAAACAGTTGGGCATCGGTGAAATTCCGACATTCAAATGATACATTATAACGTCCATTCTTCATGGTGTAGGACAAAGACAGATTATGAGAAAACTGTTCCGGCACCATATTCTTTGAATCTTTATCTCCGAGATTCTCCCAGTAAAGAGGAAAATCGTGCTGCCAGTAGCTATCATAGCCGATGCTCAACACATTTCCTTTGACAAACAGGTCATTCCAATAAAAATTTGCATTGATATTAGCATAACGATAGGGCAGATTCGGCATACGCACTTTATAGTGCATGCTTTCTTGCAAAGAGGAACCCGCCAGAAACTTTTCGTAATCACGAGTATCGATGCTATTAAATGTTCCTCCTATATCAAACCAATGCGAGAAGCTATAAAGCAATGACAAATTATACCCTTTGGTCCTTACGTGACCGTGGTTCTCATAATATCCGTAGCTTGTTCCTCCCAATACGTCCAGTCCTCTTTTTATGTAATCTTTCGTATCCCGATATATCAAACCGGCCTCGGCATACAATCCATGCTTGCCAAACTGATGATTATAGCTGAAACTCAAATTGACATTATCACTTTTCTCCGGTTTCAGATTCATTTTACCAGCTTCAAGGTCTTCATCTCCAAAGAGTTCGTCCGTGGTCGGCAGGCGGAAAGCCTTTTCGTACGAAAGTTTCACCTGAAGATCTTTCCATATAAAATAGGTATCTGCCGCTCCATATCCAAGAGCGCTTGCCGTATTGGACAGATTGATATAATTGCCTATTCCATCTGTATTCTGCGATACCGGTCCCTTGTTGTATTGCCGGTAATATTTGGCAAATGCCGACACATTCCATCTGTCCGACGGCATCAGACGGTAAGAAAGCCCGCTGACGTTTTTACGGGTGATTTTAGGAATAGAAAAGTCCGTGAATTTGGAAGAAGCACCAATGGTAGAGCGGCTCGTACGTTCAAAATCACTGATTACATGACTGAAAGTAAACGTATGTGCCTGTCCGATATGATAATTCATCTTCAGCGTCCCATTCCAGTTTCTATTTTTAGATTCACTGTTCTGGTAAGACTGTTCTCCCCGGCTGCCTTTTTCATAAAAATCTCCACGCCAGTTGTAAGCCCGCGAAGCGGTATCGACATTATTGGTGATATTATGATTATAATTGGCAGTCAACAGCAGATCCAGGTTTTTCACCAGTAAGTTCTTTTTGTAATATTCTAAAGAAGGGACCAACGAATGTCCTTTGCGGAATTTTTCACCGAACACGACATCTTGATAAACGCCTGTTTGTATCTCTTTATAGAAATGGGAATAATTGAAACTCAACGCCAAACGGTCTGCCCATTTCTTTCCTACCAAGCCGATTTTTCCAATCACGGCTTCATTATGATACTGGTCATTAAAACGTTTCAGATGATAAATCTTATTTTTGTCAAGTGGCGGAAAACGTACGCTTCCATCTTCTTTAATCTCAAATTCGCGTACATAAGTGTCCACATAATAATCATTATCCGAGAAATTTTGAAAAGCATTGACCTCATACATGAAACCATTTTTGAACGTTTGTCCGAAGCGCACGTATGATTTATGAGTATTAAACGATCCGTAAGAATAGGAAGCATCCATAAACCACTTTCCGGGTTGTTTGTTGGTGACAATATTAACCACTCCCCCAATAGCATCGGTTCCGAATCCTACGGGAACTACTCCTTTATAGACTTCTATACGGTCAGCAAAATTAATAGGAACATTGTTCAAATCGAATGCAGCACCGGCTCCTTCCTGTGGTATGCCGTCAATGAAGATTTTCACATGTTTTCCGCTAAAGCCATCGATATACAATTGCATATCCGACCCCACTCCACCTGATTCGCGGAGTTTTACACCGGGCACTTTAGTCAGTGCACCTGCCAAAGTCTGCGTACTGTTATGCAATTTCTTCGCATCAATGGCTACCGCATTAAAAGCAGACTGATTCACACGGCCGACTCCAGATGTCGTGACCAGCACCTCTCCCAGTTCTTTTACCGCCGGCGCGATAGTGACGTTTACTTTTATTCTTTCTCCCTTGGCTAATTTAACTTTCTTTTCTACCGTTTGATAACCGATAGCCGAAACGACGAGTGTATATTATTCACCTGCTGTCGTTTTCAAATGATATATACCTTTTTCATCTGTATAGCATCCTTGGTTGGTTCCTTTCAGATAAACTGTCGCAAAATCCACCACTTCTTTCTCTGTGGACATCACTCTGCCCGAAATTAAACTACTACGGTGACGCCCCTGTTGTGAATATACGGATACGGAAAACAAGAATGCCAGAAAAACCAAAAAATATTTATTGCTCATCTCCTTTTTACCTTTTTACTTTATAACCTTTTCATTGTTCTAAAAGCGATGCAAAGGTAAGCAGAAAGAGGGATGCCAAACAATCCCTATCTATTGGTAAAAATAAGACAACAAAAATGAGGTATATAGATATGTACAATACCTATATATAAGTAAATACTAGATAATTTAAATAAAAAAAGAAAAGAAAACCTACTTCAGCCAACTCGCCAACGCACGTTCCGTTATCTCCCACAACTGCTCTTTCTGCACATGATTCGTGTATTTATCAGACAAGTTTTTCCGGTGGTTATTGACATACAGTTGTCCTGTCACACCAGCTTCCTTTTCGTCCAACAGTAAACCGATTGCCGTAGAAGCCCCTTTCTTGGGTTTACGGATAAAAGGACGGAAAAAAATATCCGTCAACGGATCGAACCACTTGTGCATAGTGATGATATCAGTAGAAACAATTCCCGGATCCGCAGCATTGACGCTAATCCCTTTCTCTCGAAGTTGCTCGGAAAGTTCGAAAGTAAACAATAATAAAGCCAGCTTCGTGTTACTGTAAACAGGAATCCTCCAAAACGTTCCCGTTTTCCCTCTATGAAAGAAATCCGGGAAGTCGAGCTTGCCGATTGCGTATGTACAGGAAACCATATTTACGATACGCGCTCCACGCACCATCAGCGGAATTAATTTCCGGGTAAGCAGATAAGGTCCCATGTAGTTCACACTTACCGTTCGTTCGAATCCTTCGGAAGTAGTATGAAAACCTGTCTCCATCGTTCCGGCATTATTCATTAACAAAGAGATGGGAAGATTCCTTTCTAAGATCTGACTGGCAAAAGCAACTACGGATTGCATGGAAGATAAGTCAATAGCCATAACCTCCAAATTTGCGTTTCCTGTCTCGTTCACTAGACGCTGCCGTATCGGTTCCGCTTTGGACGGACGATAGCAAGCCATAATAATATGGTAACCGGCTTCGGCTACGGCACGGGTTATTTCCGTTCCCATGCCGCCGTCGGCACCGGTGATGATTGCCCATTTCATTTCACTCATTTTTTCTCCAGTTTATCAATTTCCTTTTGTAAAGAGGAAGGTAATTGTTCTTTCAAATGTTGATGACAAGCCATTTCTATCGTATACATACGTCCTATGCAATAATTACTGTGTCCACAGTTGCAGCGTGCTTGTTCTTCCTGTTTCATCCGGTTCACGAACCCCGGTTCGTTGAGCAAAGCTCTCGCCATCTGCACGGCATCAAAACCGGAATCGAGCACTTCATCTATTTTCTGACGGGAAACAAGACCACCGACATAAATCAACGGCGCATCCGGAAGAGCCGCACGGAATTTCAGTGCATCTTCAAGGAAATAAGCCTCTTTGAAGGGTACAGAGGGGATCATCCATTTGCCAAACATACGGACTCCGTATTTCAGCCACCAACAATTCATATAGTAAGACATCGAACGAATCGGCATGGCCCCTCTCATTACATACATCGGCGCTTTGCTGACAAAACCACCACTCAACACCAATCCATGAGCGCCAAGTTCCAACAGACGTTTGGCCACTTGTATGGATTCGTCTATCTCCATTCCTCCTTTGAAGCCGTCGCGCATATTCATTTTTACGAAAACTGCCATATCATTGCCCGCCGCTTTCATCACTTCTTCCATCACCATATCCATAAAACGCATCCGGTTTTCGAGCGAACCGCCATATTCATCTTTCCGATGATTGGTGTAGGGAGACAGGAATTGACTAATCAAATAGCCGTGCCCCGCATGTACTTCAACGGCGTCAAACCCGGCTTTCCTCGCCAGATTGACTGCATTTCCATACGCTTTCGCCATTTCCGGAAGCTCCTCTTTTTCCATTCCACGCACAAACGTAGGAGAATAGAGGTTGAAGCCTGAAGATGCGGATATAGGAGTGACACCACATATATTTTTATGGGACATATTTCCACAATGCCCGATTTGTATACCTACTGCGGCACCTTCATCGTGCACGGCTTTTGTCAGTTCATGTAAACGGGGAATAATGGACGGACGCAACCACAATTGACGGTCGAAAGAAAGTCCGCTTTGTGTCACGGCAGCATAAGCCACTGTTGTCATACCCACTCCCCCCGCAGCTACCGACCGATGGTAATCCAGCAACATCTGCGTGGGAGTATTCTCCGGACACATGCTCTCAAAAGCTGCCGAACGGATCGTTCGATTCCGCAGCGTCAAAGGGCCAAAGGTGACCGGGCTAAAAAGTTTAGATTCCATAGTAGTTGATATTTTATTTAAGTCATACGTAAATCATGATGAAAAACGCCCCTAATAAAGGAAAGGGAACACTCGTTTCCGTTCTCCCACTGCGTCTCCGAATTCTTCGCGGTAACGGCACCAAATAGCGTTGGCACGGGGAACAAGGTTAGCAATCGTCCACCAAAGGAAGACCAGGCCGGAAAGTGAACAAGTGAGTATCGCCCAACCTGCCCATTCTACTATCTCACCGAAATAGTTGGCGGAAGTGACATAACGGTACATTCCTTTTTGAGGCAGATAATGCCGGGTGTCTCCCGGTTTGCGCAAATGTCGGATGATATAATCCGACTGCCAGTTCAACAGCATACCTGCGAAAAAGAACAATGTGCCGAAAATAAACCACGGTGAAGTGAACCAGCCGGCTTGATACATCGTTTCGGGAGCAAGATAGAAAATCCATTTCCCTTGCATATAGCCATTCAGCAAATTAAAAAGAACTCCCATCGACATGATTGCCAGTGGCATCTTACTTTTCCCTTTCAATAGCAAAGGGAAGATGAAAGCACGCTGAAAATAGTGAATTTGAAAGAAGAGGAAGAAAGTGAAAATCACCGGCTCGAACCGACGTTCGGAATAGATCCACATCACGCACATCACCACGAAAACCGGAGCTTCCATCAATATCCAGGCTAGTTTATTGGAGATAGCTACGCCCCACGATGCTGTGCGGAAAATACCATATCCGGCTTTCACAAAGTAAAGGGCGATAAAAACAAACAAAGCAATCAGGCTCATCACCCCCAGAAACAGATTAAAAGTATCTATACTCATACCGATCTATTTTGTAACACGCAAAAATAACAAAAATGAGATAAACGACGATACAAAAAATAGAAAGAATCTGAAGTACATTCTTTTACGAACATAAAAAAGGAGAAAATATAAAATTTCCCGGATGCGCTTCTGAAATGATCGGGCACACATCCGGGATTACTTATCTATTCAATAAAAGGATTGGTTCTTATCAGCGTTTCTTAATTGGGATATAAGCCAAATCATCAAGTACATTTTTATAAGCCGGGCGGATAATCCGTTTACCGTCGAAAGTCAATTCTTCATTGCGGTGTGCACACCAGCCTACGATACGTGCCATGGCAAACAGTGGAGTGAAGATTTCCTGCGGCAAACCGATCATTTCATACACGAAGCCCGAATAGAAGTCGATATTGCTGGACACTGTCTTTCCGTTGTTTTTAACCCGTCCGAAAGTAGCGATGGCACGTTCTTCCAACAGTTCGAGGAAAGCAAATTCGCTTTCTCTGCCTTTTTCACGGGCAAGGTCGCGAGCCAGTTCTTTCAATAGAAGAGCACGAGGGTCGGAGATGGTATAAACGGCATGTCCGATACCATAGATCAATCCGGTTTTGTTATACACTTCTTTGTTCAACATTCGGGTGTAGTAAGTGTCTATCTCATCTACACTTGTCCAGTCTTTGATATTTTCCTTCAGGTGCTGGAACATGTCAGCAACCTGAATATTGGCACCTCCGTGAAGCGGACCTTTCAGCGAACCGATACCTGCGGCGATGGCCGAATAAGTATCTGTTCCGGTAGAAGAAGTAACGCGAACGGTGAAAGTAGAGTTATTACCACCACCGTGCTCTGCCTGAAGAATCAATAACAAATCGAGGGTGCGTGCATCCAGTTCAGTATAGTCTTTTTTCAGCATATACAGGAAATTCTCGGCAATAGAGAGCTTTTCCTGCGGATGGCGGATATGCAGAGAACGTCCGAAAGTAGCATGACGAAGCATATTATAAGCATAAGCGATGATAGTGGGGAACTTTGAAATCAGTTCAATACTCTGACGCATCAGGTTATCCCGGGAGGTATCATCCGCATTTGCGTCAAAACGATACATTTCCAATACACTGCGTGAAAGAATATTCATGATGTTGTTTCCTTCCAACTCGATGATGTTCATTTTCGTTTTCTGTTCCAACGGCATATTGTCGTTAATCAACTCACGGAAAGAAAGTAGTTCTTCTTTATCCGGCAGACGTCCGGAAAGCAATAGGTAAGCCACTTCTTCGAAGCCAAAGCGTTTCTCTTTGATTATAGCGTGAGAAATATCTTCTACATCATAACCGCGATAGAACAGTTTTCCCGGTATGGGTTTCAGTCCACCACCCGGAACACGTTCATATCCTACTACATTACCGATTCTGGTTAAACCTACCAATACACCTGTGCCGTCTTCATTACGCAATCCGCGCTTCACATCAAACTTGGAGAACAATTCTGTATCAATCCGGGTAGCTTCCTTCATTTCCTCGGAAAGCTTGTAAATCAAGTACTCTTTTTTCATCTTTATTCGTTACTTTTGTTTTTCAATTCTTTCCACGATCTCACGAGTGAAAGCGGAAGTAGAGAGGGAGGTTCCATTCGGCATAAAACGGGCTAAATCGTGTGTAGCACGAGCGTCCAAGAAGCTTTGTTCCAAGGCTTTCTCTATCAGAGCAGCCGCTTCTTTCCAGTCAAAATATTCGAGCATCATTACTGCCGAAAGGATAATAGAACAAGGGTTCACCACATCTTTTCCCGCAATATTGGGGGCTGTTCCGTGAGTCGCTTCAAAGATGGCATGACCTGTCTGGTAGTTGATATTTGCTCCCGGAGCGATGCCGATACCGCCTACCGTGGCCGCCAGTTGGTCGGAAACATAGTCTCCGTTGAGGTTTAAGGTGGCTATCACGGAATATTCTTCGGGAATCAGGAGTGTATTTTGCAAGAAAGCATCTGCAATGCAATCTTTTATCACCAGTCTGCCATCTGCCAAAGCATCGCCAAATTCACGTTGCGCCAGTTCGTAGCCCCATTTTTTGAAACCACCTTCGGTAAACTTCATGATATTCCCTTTATGCACCAGCGTTACGGAAGGCAAATGATGGTCGAGCGCATACTGGCAGGCAGCACGTACAAGACGCTCCGTGCCCTCACGTGATACAGGTTTCACACCGAAAGAAGAGGTTCTCGGGAAACGGACTTTTGTCACCCCCATTTCGTCTTTCAGGAATTGATAGAACTTTTCAGCCTCCGGAGTTCCGGCTTCCCATTCGATACCTGCATAAATATCTTCCGTATTTTCACGGAACACACACATGTTCACTTTTTCCGGTGATTTGACAGGCGACTGTACTCCCTGATACCAACGAACCGGACGAAGACAGACGTATAAATCAAGTGTCTGACGCAGTGCTACATTCAACGAACGGATTCCACCTCCGACAGGAGTTGTCAACGGGCCTTTGATTCCTACTAGGTATTCCTGAAAGGTTTCCATTGTTTCATCCGGCAACCAGGAACCAGTCGCGTTGAAGGCACGTTCTCCCGCCAACACTTCTTTCCATTCGATACGACGTTTGCCACCGTATGCTTTCCGGATAGCTGCGTCCACTACGGCTTGCATGGCAGGAGTCACTTCAGCTCCTACTCCATCGCCGGTAATATAAGGTACGGTAGGCACATCGGGTACCAGCAACGTACCATCTGTTTGCATGGTTATTTTGCTCATTTTTTATCTTGCATTTAAGGCAGAACCGGCACGAAACCAGGCTATCTGCTGTTCATTATAGGTATGTTGCACTTCAAAACTTTCTTTCGTTCCGTCTTCGTGATGAAGAATAATCATCAGATTGCGCCCCGGTGCGAAATGGACTAAGCCTGATACGGACAGAAGATCGTGTTCCCGAATTTTATCATAGTCTGCTTTATCTACAAAAGTAAGAGCAAGCATTCCTTGTTTTTTCAGATTTGTTTCGTGGATACGGGCAAAACTCTTAGCCAAAATGACACGTACATTGAGGAAGCGTGGTTCCATGGCTGCATGTTCACGGCTGGAACCTTCTCCATAATTCTCTTCGGCAACAACAATAGACGGAATACCTTCGGATTTATACATCTTTGCCGTACCGGAAACTGTTCCATAAGTATTTGTCGAACGATTCCAAACACGGTTCGTTTCACCATTGAAAGCATTGACAGCTCCCATCAGCATATTGTCCGAAATATTCTCCAAATGTCCCCGGAAGCGGAGCCACGGACCTGCCATAGAGATATGGTCGGTAGTACATTTTCCCTGTGCTTTAATCAATAAAGGCATGTTCAGCAAGTCCTGTCCGTCCCATGCCGGGAAAGGAGTCAGAAGCTGGAGACGTTGGGAATCCGGTTTTACCCTGATTTCCGTTTTTGCTCCGTGCGGAGCAATATACCCTTCATTTCCCTGTTCAAAACCTTTCAAAGGAAGTTCATCTCCTACAGGCTCGGAGAGTTTCACTTTTTCTCCGTTATGATTCACCAGTCTGTCTTTCAACGGGTTGAAACAGAGATCGCCGGCTATTGTTAACGCCATCGTTAGTTCCGGAGAAGCTACAAATGCATAGGTGTTGGGATTACCGTCAGCGCGTTTGGCAAAATTACGATTGAAAGAGGTGACGATTGAGTTCTTTCGTGTCGGATCGTCCGTCTCACGTTTCCACTGACCGATACAAGGTCCACAAGCATTTGCCATAATCGTGGCTCCCAGCCGTTCAAAAGCCTCAATCATACCGTCTCTTTCGGCAGTAGCCCGAATTTGCTCCGAACCCGGATTGACGATCAGTGGAGAAGCGACGCTCAAATTCTTTTCTGTCACCTGCTTTGCCAGAGAAGCTGCACGGCTCAAATCCTGATAAGAAGAATTGGTACATGAACCTATCAAGCCCACCTCCATTTTACGGGGATAGCCGTTCAATAACACTTTTTCTGCAAATTCAGAGATGGGAGTAGCGGCATCCGGTGTAAACGGCCCGTTTATATAAGGTTCGAGTTCTGACAAGTCAATTTCAATCACACGGTCGTAATAGTTGGATGGTTCGTCGGTCACAATGTCGTCTGCACGAAGGTCTGCACCAACAGATTCAGCCCAATCGACTACACAATCTCTTCCGGTAGCTCTCAAATAAGTAGCCATGCGTCCGTCAAACGGGAATAAAGAGGTAGTAGCTCCAACTTCGGCACCCATATTGCAAATGGTAGCTTTCCCGGTAGCAGAAAGGGATTCGGTTCCGGGACCAAAATATTCGATAATAGCATTCGTTCCTCCTTTTACGGTAAGGATGCCGGCCAATTTCAGGATTACATCTTTCGGAGAGGTCCAACCGCTTAGTTTTCCGGTCAGACGAACACCGATAATCTTCGGCATTTTCAGCTCCCATTCCATTCCTGTCATCACATCCACGGCATCCGCGCCACCAACACCGATAGCCACCATGCCCAGTCCGCCTGCATTAGGCGTATGAGAGTCTGTTCCCACCATCATACCACCGGGGAAAGCATAGTTTTCGAGCACTACCTGATGGATAATTCCTGCTCCCGGTTTCCAGAAGCCAATGCCATAACGGGAAGATACATCACGGAGGAAATCGTATACTTCTTCATTAGTCAGTCTTGCCGTAGCAATATCCGCCTTTGCACCTTTATACGCCTGTATCAAGTGATCGCAATGCACTGTCGAAGGCACAGCCACCTGATCCTTACCTGCATTCATAAATTGAAGCAAAGCCATCTGCGCAGTTGCATCCTGCATAGCCACACGGTCGGGACGGAAATTCACATAATCCTCCCCCCGTTTGTAATCTTTCAAATCGGCTACATCATACAGATGAGCATACAAAATCTTCTCGGCCAACGTCAAAGGGCGTTTCAGTATAGCCCGTACGTGTTCTACCTTTCCTTTATAAGCAGCGTAGAAAGCTTCTAACATAGTCACATCATATACCATATTGCTTTTTGTTTTTTTAGTCTATCTATTAAAATAACGAACGGCGTTCGAGTAATGTTTAACAAAATGAAATATTTTTTCTACCCGGAACGAAGATTTGTTACCTTTGCGCCTATTATGAGTAATAATCCGAAAAGTCCCATTATAGACCTTCAGCAACAGCAACTCCTCCTGCGGATGGAGTATGAATATGAGAAAGAAGAATTTAAGCGGCAGACCGAAACAATGGGCGTTGCCCGTAAAGTGAAGCGCGGTCTCTGCTGGTATCCTGTCTCTCTTGGCCGAAGTTACTACAATTCGCTGAATCAGCTTGTAATAGATATTACACGGACCGAAAATAAAGAAATAGAGCATTCCTTTGAGTTCGGCCGCCCTGTTTGCTTTTTCCACCAGTCATTCGAAGGAAAAGTGAAGTATATGGATTTCATCGCTACCGTCAGCTTTGCCGACGAAGAACGAATGGTCGTTGTACTCCCCGGAGCGGGAGCTTTAGCGGAACTGCAAACTGACGGTATACTGGGGGTACAACTTTATTTTGACGAAACATCGTACCGGGCCATGTTCGAGGCACTGGAAGACACGATACGTGCCAAGGACAACCGCCTGGCGGAACTGCGTGACATTTTGTTGGGTACCCAAAAGCCGGGATTCCGCGAATTATATCCTGTCCGCTTCCCATGGCTGAACAGTACACAGGAAACAGCAGTCAACAAGGTGCTATGTACGCGTGACGTATCTATTGTTCACGGTCCTCCGGGAACCGGAAAGACAACGACTCTTGTCGAAGCGATTTACGAAACGTTACACCGGGAACCACAAGTGCTTGTCTGTGCACAAAGCAACACGGCTGTCGACTGGATTTGTGAGAAACTGGTAGATCGGGGAGTCCCCGTGCTCCGCATTGGAAATCCAACCCGGGTCAATGACAAAATGCTTTCATCCACCTATGAACGCCGGTTTGAAAGTCATCCTGCCTACCCGGAGCTTTGGGGAATCCATAAATCTATCCGCGAAATGGGTAGCCGGATGCGCCGGGGTAGTTATTCTGAACGGGAAGGAATGCGTAATCGCATGAGTCGTCTCCGCGACCGTGCCACGGAGTTGGAAATACAAATCAATGCCGATCTTTTCGACAGTGCCCGCGTGATTGCTTCTACCCTAGTCAGCAGCAACCACCGCCTGCTCAACGGACGTCGTTTTTCGACTTTATTCATTGACGAAGCTGCACAAGCCCTCGAAGCTGCCTGCTGGATTGCTATCCGCAAAGCAGACCGGGTCATCCTTGCAGGAGATCATTGTCAACTTCCGCCGACTATCAAATGTATAGAAGCCTCCTGTGGAGGATTGGATCATACATTAATGGAAAAAGTAGTTCAGCAAAAACCTTCCGCGGTCTCTCTATTAAAAGTACAGTACAGAATGCATGAAACCATCATGCAGTTTCCCTCTGACTGGTTTTATCATGGAGAACTGGAAGCTGCTCCGGAAGTACGCTATCGGGGGATTCTTGATTTCGACACTCCCATGAACTGGATCGACACTTCAGAGATGGACTTTCACGAAGATTTTGTAGGAGAAAGCTTCGGACGCATCAATAAGCAGGAAGCCAACCTACTACTGCAAGAACTGGAAACTTACATCGAACGTATCGGCAAAGAGCGAATACTGGATGAAAGAATTGATTTCGGTCTGATTTCGCCATACAAGGCACAAGTGCAATATTTGAGAGGAAAAATAAAAGGAAGCAGCTTTTTACGCCCTTTCCGCAGCCTCATCACCGTGAATACGGTAGACGGCTTTCAGGGACAGGAGCGAGACGTTATTTTCATCAGTCTCGTACGTGCCAACGAGGACGGACAAATCGGGTTT
>ERZ1504715.420-NODE-420-length-13626-cov-3.249208_pt1 | contig 13626 bp, 9 predicted proteins | sample MGYA00572388_ERZ1504715 | MGnify/ENA primary metagenome ERZ1504715 (study PRJEB39906, sample SAMEA3182114) | gut metagenome | biome: human; feature: gut; material: Stool; isolation source: human stools | place: Canada | collected 2013-06-10 ... | reverse complement strand
ATACGAGATCTAGTACGGTCTCGTGGGCTCGGAGATGTGTATAAGAGACAGGATGGGAATTCCTCCGGTAGCTGTCAGTAAAGAGAGACTGACATCGTTGCGGCTCAACCCCAAAGCACGTGCGGCCGGCTGGTCATATTCTATTGTCAGCACCGGAACCTGCGGCTCCCAATCTGTCGTCACAAGGCGTACCTCAGGAGTATTTTCCATAATATGACGTGCACTGTCTGCCAAACGGTGCAACACCGCCGGGTCGGGTCCCATAAACTGTGCCTCAATAGGATACTTCTTGAACATCAGGTTATAACGCTTTAAATTGACATACGCATCAGGATATGCCTGCGACAGATAAGACTGAATCTCGTCCATATTATCTACCAATTCTTCCGGTGAAGTAAAGTCTATAATCAGTTCCCCATAAGAAAGAGAAGGATTAGCAATACTCCGCACCAAATTATAACGTCCGGGAGTTCCGCCAACAGAAGTCGTAACATGGGTTATTTCCTTCCTGCTCTTCAAATACGTCTCTATTTCCCGCAAATCATGGACAACTCGCGTCGAATTAGTCCCTTCAGGCAATTTATACTCCATATAAAGCTGATTGTAGACCATATCGGGGAAGAATCCTTGTTTCATATAACCATATCCCCAAAGAGAGAGCCCCAATAAACCAACCATGGCAAATACAAAGCTCCAGCGATGAGACAAGCCAAAGTAAAGAGCAGCTCTCAGATAAGCATAGACACGCCCTTTATACACACGGGCATTCGTTTCTCCCGTTGTCATTTCACTCTTCAGTCTCCTGTTTGCCATCAGAGGAACATGAATTAACGCCAATACCCAACTCAACAATAGCGATACCGCCAATACGATAAAGAGATCGCGCGTATAGACTCCTGCTGTATCCGGTGACATATAAATAGGCAGGAAAGCAATGATGGCAATCAGAGTGGCCCCCAATAACGGCATCGCCGTTTGTCTTCCGATGGCTGTCATCGCCTCCATACGAGGTTTACCTGCCTTCAGATCGACCAAGATACCATCGATAATTACAATGGCATTATCTACCAGCATCCCCATTGCCAGCACAAATGCCGCCAAGGACACACGCTGCATCGTGCCGCCGGCAGACAGCAAGAACAGAAATGAACCAAATACCGTTACCACCAGGCTGATTCCAATGATAACCCCACTCTTGAAGCCCATTGCCAACATCAGAATGAGTACAACTATAACCACAGACTCTATTAAGTTGATAACAAATGTACCCAACGAATCACCCACACGCTCCGGCTGATAAAACACTTTATGACACTCCACTCCTGCCGGTAAGCGGCTTCCTTTCAAATCGTCAAGCTTCTTTGCCACCGCACTGCCTACCTTGATGATATCCGTACCGCTGGAAGCAGCTACCAACAGTCCCAAAGCCTGCTCACCATCATAAAACAATTCATTGCGTGTGGGATTCTCATAACTCTTTTCTATTCGCGCTATATCACGCAAACGCAACTGATCATCATCGTGTCCCTGAATAAGCATTTTTCCGATATCATCTACCGTCTTAAACTTATCGTTGACCGTTACACGAATACGATTATCTCCATTCTCATAATACCCCGTATAAGTCGTTTTGTTCTGCCCGTTCAATGTGGCAAGCACTTCGGCAGGCTTCACTCCCAAATTTGCCATCCGGTCTTGCAACAAAGAGATATTGATACATTCCGGTCTTGTGCCATAGAGTTCTACCCTGTCCACCCCCTCAAGGTCACTAACTTCCCTCTTGATAAGTTCGGCATAATCAGACAACTCCCTATCCGTCAACCCATCTCCGGTCAAAGCATAAAACATGCCATATACATTGCCAAAGTCATCTTTCACCATTGGTGCGCTTGCCCCCGGAGGAAGCGAAGCACAGGCATCTCCCACTTTGCGACGCAACATATCCCAACATTGCTCCACATCCTCATCCTTCACCGTACTCAACAATTCTATCTGAATAATAGATAAGTCATTATAAGAATAACTCTCCACATTATCTATATTACCCATGGTACGGATATTTTTCTCCAACACATCCGTTACTTCCAACTCCACCTGATGCGCCGATGCTCCCGGATAAGTGGTAACCACCATCGCCAATTTCACTTTAACCTCCGGGTCTTCCAGCTTACTCATCTCATAGCAGGAATAAACACCTCCCAAAAGAAGAACAGCCACCAAGAAATAAACCAGATTACGGTTTTGAAATGCCCACTTACTAATATCCATTATAACAGCCCTCCTACATTAGTTGATGTAATAGGCGGCAACGGTTTCACCACCTCGCCATCCTCTATATGATGCACTCCCGATGACACGACAAGTTCTCCCGGCTGCAATGCATCCGAAGTTATCACACTGCGTCCATTGGTCAGCAGTCTGAGTACAGTCACTTCACAACTTCTCACCGTTCCTTTCGACGGGTCATAAACAAAGACTGCTGCCTTTCCATTCTTTTGCAAAACAGCCCCGCTTGACACTGACAGAGAATGCATATCACCTGCACTGCAAAAAACAGTAACCATAGTATTCATTCCCGGGGACGGAGAAGGCTTACCATCCTGCACTATTCTCAATCTCATAGAATATAACTGATTGGCATTTGCCTTGGGGGTGATACTGATACATTCCAACGGATAAAACTTGCCCGGATAAATATCAAATGTAGCATGATAACGGGTAAACTGTGTACGACGAATATATTCTGCTGCCGGCAAATTTATTTCCACTTCCGGTGCTCCTTGGCTGATCATCGAAATAACCGGCATCCCCGCCCCCACCGTTTCATGTTCATCAAACAAATGCTTTTGTACGAATCCGTCAAACGGAGCATAGAGATTAGTATATTCCAACTGATCCTTGTGGTGTTGATACTTGGCAGTCATCTGCTTCAGCCCATACACAGCCTTGTCATTGGCATTGGGAGTCGTTCCATTATCCTTATAAAGAGCCATCACACGTTCTGCCTCAGCCTTAACCTGCTGATATTCGGCCTCGATAGCTTCCAGCTGAATCCGATAATCGGTAGGATCAAGTTGTGCCAACAACTGACCTTTCCTTACCCGGGCTCCGTCTTCCACACAAATTTTGCCTATCGTTCCGCTTACTCTGAAAGACAAATTAACGTCCTGAGCAGCTTTTACCTTCCCCGGAAACTGCAAAGGAGTTTGCCCTTCGACAGAAAAAACTGTGTCTATTTTTACTGTCTGCATTCTTCTAGTCTCTTTGCTATTATGACTGCAAGAAGCCGACATTACCATAAACGCACCTAAAATAATACAACAAAATAATTTCATAGATTTAAGTTTTAGTGTTTTCCTGCAAATGTACTCTACTTAAATGAAGTAACAAAGGTCTATATACCAAATTAACTGTTCTATTTATCAATTTCTTCTATAAATTAATACAGAACAGAAAGAAAGTTTTTCCGATTTACCTGTTCTATTTTACGCTTTTAAATATAAATAATACCGATAACTTGGTCATCTTTAGAATAATAAATACCTTTGCGACCCTAATTTTAAAAGCAATGAAAATCGATATAACTAGACATACTCATCTAACCATTCTTTTTATACTGTTCCTTTCCATTTGCAGAACTACCCTTGCACAAGAAGCAAACAGCGATTCTATCGTAATCAGCTACCTGCAAGAATCAGGCATCCCCATCACCCAAAACAATCGCCTGAAACTGTTAAAAAGCGGACATACCAAATTTATCGACCTCTTTGAAGAAATAAGAAAAGCCAAGCATCACATTCATTTGGAATACTTTAACTTCCGTAATGACTCAATTGCTAATGCCCTGTTCGATTTATTAGGCGAAAAGGTAAAAGAAGGAGTGGAGGTACGAGCCATGTTCGATGCATTTGGCAACCTCTCAAACAACAAGCCTCTGAAAAAAGAGCATCTGAAAGCCATACGCAAAAAAGGAATTGAAATAGTGAAGTTTGATCCTTTTAAATTTCCGTATATTAACCATGCCCTGCATCGTGACCATCGCAAAATAGTGGTAATAGACGGCAAAGTGGGCTATACCGGAGGAATGAATATAGCCAATTATTACATTAAAGGTCTGCCTGAAATAGGTGATTGGAGAGATATGCATGTCCGCATCGAAGGTGATGCCGTAAACAATCTTCAGGATATCTTCCTTACAATGTGGAATAAAAGCACCAAACAGCATATCGGAGGAGCAATGTACTACCCTTTGCGAAATGATTCCATTGATACCGGTGGCAAGACGGTAGCAATAGTCGACCGAGTACCGCGGAAAAGCCCCAAAATAATGCGCCGTATGTATGTTAAGTCATTAGACGCCGCACAACATAAAGTGCAGATTGTAAATCCCTATTTCACACCTACCCACAGTATAAAGAAAGCTATCAGACGAGCATTGAAACGTGGAGTAGAGGTGGAAATAATGATTCCCGGCAAATCAGACATCCCCTTTACCCCTGATGCAGCTTTTTACACTTCAAACAAACTCAGAAAAAAAGGAGCTGAAATCTATATCTATAACGGAGGGTTCCATCATTCTAAAATCATGATGGTAGATAGTTTGTTTTGTACCGTGGGCAGCACAAATTTAAATAGTCGGAGTTTGCGTTACGATTACGAAGTAAATGCCTTTATCTTTGACAAAGAAACAACCCACGAATTGAGCAGTATGTTTGAAGATGACAAGAAAGACAGCACATTGCTCACCAAGGAAGAATATAAAAAGCGTTCCGCATGGAAACGCTTTGTTGGCTGGTTCGCCAATATGTTTACACCCTTCCTTTAAATAAACAGTTTTTTACTTTGGCAAAAAACACGGTTTTACATCAATGAAAGTTTTTTCCTGCCTTATGGTTTTCACCTTATTATAAGGCAGAGAAAAAATAAATCCTCTTTTCACCTCCTTAAACTACAATATTTTTCTTATTTTTGCCCCAATATGTAATTTTGCCGTAGAAGGCACAAGAGACGAGATATAAGAATGAGAGTAGTTGACTTAATAAAAAGCACCGATAAAACGGCGTTTTCTTTTGAGATATTGCCCCCTCTGAAAGGAACGGGCATTGAGAAGCTTTATAAGACGGTGGATACATTGCGTGAATTTGACCCTAAGTACATCAATATCACCACCCATCGCAGCGAATATGTATACAAGGACCTTGGAAATGGTCTTTACCAACGCGCACGTATGCGCCGCCGTCCCGGAACGGTTGCCGTAGCTGCCGCACTGCAAAACAAATACAATATAACAACTGTGCCACATATCCTATGCAGCGGATTTACCCGCGAGGATACGGAATATGTATTGCTGGACTTACAGTTCTTGGGCATTACCGACTTGTTGGTATTACGCGGTGACAAAGCCAAACACGAATCCGCATTTGTCCCCGAAGGAAACGGATACAGCCATGCATTGGAACTGGAAGGACAGATTAATGATTTCAATAAGGGACTATTCGTCGATGGTTCTCCCATCAAGGTGACAGGAACACCGTTCAGCTATGGAGTGGCCTGCTACCCTGAGAAACACGAAGAATCACCCAATATGGAACAAGATATTTATTGGCTAAAGAAAAAAGTGGAAGCCGGTGCGGAATATGCCGTGACACAAATGTTCTATGACAACCGTAAGTACTTTGAATTTGTGGAAAGGGTGCATAAAGAAGGTATCAATGTACCTATCATACCGGGGATCAAACCTTTCGGCAAATTATCTCAATTGAGCATGATACCGAAAACATTCAAGATTGATCTTCCACAAGAATTGGCCTCAGAAGCCATGAAATGCAAAACCGATGAAGAAGCACGCGCCCTCGGAGTGGAATGGTGCATCCACCAATGCCGCGAATTGATAGCATACGGCGTGCCAAGTATCCACTTCTATACGGTGAGTGCCGTAGAAAGCGTAAAAGAAGTAGCAAAAGTAATATATTAAAATATAGGCTGATGTTTTTTAAAGATGTAATAGGACAAGAAGAAGCAAAGCAACGGCTTATTGCCGAAGTGAAAGAGGGAAGAATCCCCCATGCCCAACTGATTTGCGGTCCCGAAGGTACTGGAAAGTTACCTTTGGCGATAGCATATGCCCGTTACATTTGTTGTGAAAACCGTGGAGAGCATGATGCTTGCGGCGTATGCCCCAGTTGCACCAAGTTCAACAAACTGGCACATCCCGATTTTCATTTCGTTTTCCCTGTCATCAAGAAAAAAGCCGGAAAAGATACAGTATGCGATGACTTCATATCGGAGTGGCGGCAATTTGTAATGAATAATCCTTATTTCAACCTTAACCATTGGTTAAAAGAGATGGGAGCAGAGAATCAGCAAGCGCAGATATTTGTCAAAGAAAGCGATGAGATTATGCGCAAACTCAGTTTGAAATCCAGTCAGGGAGGTTATAAAGTAATGATTATCTGGCTGCCCGAAAAAATGAACGTAGAATGCAGTAATAAGCTACTTAAACTATTAGAAGAACCGCCGGTACAAACCGTTTTCCTTCTTGTATCGGAAGAACCGGATGCACTCTTGCAAACAATTCAAAGCCGTACCCAACGATTCAACATTCATGGAATTGATGAAGCAGAAATAGCACAAGTGCTGCAAAGCAAATACGGATTGCAAGCACAAGATGCCAATGATATTGCCCACCGCTCTGAAGGTAATTTTTTGAAAGCACTGGAAACCATTCATCTGAGTGAAGAGAACAAACTGTTTTTCGAACTATTTGTCAGTTTGATGCGTCTGTCCTACCAGCGCAAGATACGCGATATGAAACGATGGAGCGAAGGAGTGGCAAGCATGGGACGCGAACGACAAAAAAACTTCCTTACTTATTGCCAGCGCATGATACGTGAAAATTTCATATTCAATTTTCACCGACGAGACCTGGTATATATGAGCAATGAAGAACAAAACTTTTCTACTCGTTTCGCTCCGTTTGTCAACGAACGAAACGTAATGGGAATAATGAATGAACTAAGTGAAGCACAGCAACATATAGAACAGAACGTAAATGCCAAGATGGTATTTTTTGATTTCTCGCTTAAAATGATTGTGCTGCTGGTGCAGAAATAACATATATATAACAACACTATGAATAATGAGTTTAAATTAAAGAACGGAAGCGGCTGTTTGTATTGCAAAGGCTGCGGACGACAGGATAAACAGCTGAATACTTACGACTGGCTGGCTGATATTCCCGGAAATGCCGAGGAACAGGAGATGGTTGAAGTTCAGTTCAAGAATACGCGCAAAGGATATTTCAAGAACAGCAACAAATTGAAGCTGGACAAAGGCGATATTGTTGCCGTGGAAGCAAGTCCCGGACATGATATCGGAGTAGTGACACTGACCGGACGACTCGTTCCACTGCAAATGCGCAAAGCAAACCTGAAACCGGATGTCGAAATTAAACGAATCTACCGCAAAGTAAAACCGGTAGATATGGAAAAGTATGAAGAAGCAAAAGCCAAAGAACATGATACGATGATTCGTTCACGCCAAATTGCGCTGAACCTGAATCTGAACATGAAGATTGGTGATGTGGAATATCAGGGTGACGGCAACAAAGCCATCTTCTACTATATTGCCGATGAACGCGTTGATTTCCGTCAGCTAATTAAAGTATTGGCAGAGACTTTCCGCGTGCGTATCGAGATGAAGCAGATCGGTGCACGGCAGGAGGCCGGACGCATCGGAGGAATCGGTCCCTGCGGTCGCGAACTGTGTTGTGCCACATGGATGACCAACTTTGTTTCTGTTTCTACCAGTGCGGCTCGCTATCAGGACATCTCACTCAACCCGCAGAAACTGGCAGGACAATGCGCCAAACTGAAATGCTGCCTCAACTATGAAGTGGACGCATACGTGGAAGCACAAAAACGACTCCCGAGTAAAGAAATCACATTGGAAACCGTCGACGGCACTTTCTACTTCTTCAAGGCTGATATACTAAAAGGTTCCATTACCTACTCCACCGACAAAAATTTCATGGCAAACATTGTGACAATTCCTGCACGACGAGCCTTTGAAATCATCAATATGAACAGACGTGGCGAAAAACCGGAAAACTTGCTGGAAACCATCAAGAAAAACGAACCGCAACAACCGGTTGATTTAGTGGAACAGGAAAGCCTAACCCGTTTTGACAAACGCAAAGGCAATAACAACAATCGTAAAAAGAAAAGAAAAGGAGAAACCAACGGCAATAACGAAGGTACTACCAACGGTAACAAGCCTCAACAGCTCAAAGATAACCAGCCGAAGGGCGAAGGACGTCCACCCAAAGGGGAAAACAGAGCTTCGAAAGGAGAAGGCCGCCCACCCAAAGGGGAAGGAAGACCTCCACGCGAAAATAAAGAAAACAGAGCAGAGGGAAAACGCAACCGTGAAGACGGCCGCGAGCGCAACCGTAACCGGCGTCCAGGCAATGGCGAGAACACCGCTTCTGCCAACAATAAAAACGGAAATAATAACGGTAACAATGCCCAAACAACTCAGAACAACAATTCCAAGCCACAAGCTCCTGTGGCTGATAAAGAATAAAATAGCTTGCCTGCCGATAATATATTTACTATTGACAGCATGTCACAGTAATACGGTTTATCACTCTTATCAATCCATCCCTACAACGGGATGGAGTAAGAGTGATACTCTTGTTTATACCCTTCCGGCTTCAATACCTGCGGGAACGTATGAAATGACTATCGGCATCAGGCATCAGGAAAGCTATCCGTATCGTAATTTATGGATGAATATCAGCACAAATGTAAAAGACACATCCACCTATACCACAGACACACTGCAATTATTCCTTGCCGATAAAACAGGAAACTGGAACGGAAATGGTCCCGGCGGACTATATCAATTTACCAAGCTCTATACACCCTCTTTTACAATCGCCCAAGACAGTGCTTCCAGAAATATCCGCATCGTTCATATCATGACAGACAATCCACTGAAAGGAATCAGTGATGTCGGCATCCGTTTGGAAAAACCTTAATGACTTCCTCGTGCCGAATCAATGCGCAAAAATACAAAAAGCAGGATGGTGAAACCCCATAAAGAAGAGCCTCCATAACTGAAGAAAGGCAATGGAATACCGATTACCGGCGTTAATCCGAGTACCATTCCTATATTGATAAAGAGATGAAACAGGAAGATGCTCAGCACCGAGTAACCATATACACGTCCAAAGCGTGTGTGTTGTCTTTCGGCAATAACTATCAACCTTAAAATCAGAGTCATAAACAGCAGTAACACAATAGCAGAACCCAGGAAACCTTCCTCCTCACCCACCGTACAGAAAATAAAATCCGTATCCTGTTCGGGAACATATTTCAACTTCGTCTGCGTCCCATTCAGGAACCCCTTTCCCAACAGTCCTCCCGAACCGATTGCAATCTTGCTTTGATTCACATTATACCCGGCCCCTGCCAAGTCCTCCTCCATTCCCAATACCACTTTTATACGTACTTGTTGATGAGGTTCAAGCACGTTTTCAAATACATAGTCGGCAGAAAAAAGGAAACCCACAGAGCCAATAGCAAACAGAGCAATATAAAAATAATCACGCATACGCTCGCGCATGGAAAGGAATATGAGATAAAAAACCAATGCCACACACAGTCCGTACTGAAACCACGTAATATCGAAAGGAATCACATAATAAGAAAAGAGCAACGCCAGTAAGGTCCCTCCAGAACCGAAACCGAGAATATACCACACCACCGGCTTCTTCTTACAATAAGAATTAACCAACAAGGCAGACAGTATCGTTATCAACAGCAAGACCGAAAATTCCCCGACCGATGTACAGTCATCTGCCATCATCTCCTGACTAAAACGAATGCCAACCACAAAATAGACCACAGCACAAATCCCGGCAAACAGAATGGAGCCGGGCATTCCTTCCCTGTACAGCATGAAGAAAAAAGCCAGATAGACCAATGCAGAACCTGTTTCACGCTGTAATATAATAAGCAACATGGGCAGTAATATCATCCCCGTTACCGGAAGAGAATACTTCAGCTTACTCATGGTGAATCCATAAACATTCATAAATTTAGCCAAAGCCAAAGCCGTAGCAAACTTGGCAAACTCAGCCGGCTGCAAACTGACAGGTCCAAACTTAATCCATGAATAAGAACCTTTCGTATCCTCGGCCAAAAAAGGAGTGACAAGCAATAGCAACATCATTGCCCCATAAAAAATATAGGCAAACATATCATAAAGCTTATCTTCGAGCATCAACAAAATAAATCCCAACCCCAATGAACAGGAAATCCACACCAACTGCTTACCGGCACGTGTATCGAAACTGAAGAAATCTATTTCACCATAGTCATAACTGGCCCCGCATACACTGAACCAGCCGAAGATAACCAATGCTAAATAGATGCAAATAGTTATCCAGTCTATCGACTTCAACATATTATCGCTCGTGTATGCCATAATCTATCCTCCTGTTTTGTATATCATTAGCTTTCACCTCACTGTCAGGAGACAATTCTCCTTTCAAATACTGTTCCATCATCAGTGCTCCGATAGGCACCCCATATACCGCACCAAATCCTCCATTCTCCACATAAACTGCAATAGCTATCTTCGGATTATTCATCGGAGCAAACCCCATAAAAGCAGAATGGTCTTTACCTCTATTCTGTGCCGTACCGGTTTTACCACAAACTTCTATACCGGGAATATTGGCTCCCCGGCATGTACCACCCAATACAGCTGCACGCATCCCCTGCACCACCGTTTCATAATGCCGGCTACTCACCTTCGTATAATGTTTCGTACTATACAAAGTATCCAACGGCTCATCTTCCACTTCTTTTACCACATGGGGAGTAACATAGTAACCACGATTGGCTATTGTCGCTCCCAAATTGGCAATCTGTAACGGAGTCAATGTCACCTCTCCCTGTCCGATGGCAATACTGATAATAGTCAAACCGTTCCAAGAGCCCCGATAATTCTTGTCATAATACTCTGCATTCGGAATCATTCCCCGCTTCTCTCCCGGAAGATCTACACCCAACGGATATCCAAACCCCATCGAAACCATATAGTCACGCCAGGTAGACATCGCATTCTGTACCGAACCGTATTTTTTCTTGGCTCCTATCATGTGATACAGTCCCCAGCAAAAATAAGCATTACATGAAGTAGCAATAGCCGGGACCAATGCCAGAGGAGAGCCATGGGCATGACAACCTACACGAAGACCTGCGTGTACAAATCCATGATAACAGGAATAAGGCGTCTCGGGCACAATAATACCTTCCTCAAGAAAAGTAAGGGCTTGTGATGTCTTAAAGGTAGACCCCGGCGGGAACTGCCCCATAATAGCACGGTTCAACAAAGGTTTCCAACTATCGCGTGCCAAATCCAAGTGATTCTTTCCCCGTTGGCGTCCCACCATCAGCCTAGGGTCGAAAGTAGGTGAAGATACCATACATAATATCTCTCCTGTTTCAGGTTCGATAGCAACAATACTTCCTATTTTCCCTTCCAAGAGTCGTTCTCCAAGCATTTGAAGCTCAACATCAATCCCCAATGTCAAATTCTTGCCCGGTACAGGAGTCTTGTCATATTTTCCGTCCATATAGCGTCCCTGAATACGCCCGCGAGCATCACGGAGCAATATTTCCACTCCTTTTTCTCCACGCAATTGTTTCTCATAAGAACGCTCCACCCCCTGTTTACCGATAAAATCTCCACGCACATAATAATCATCCGCCTCTATATCCCGTTTGGAAACTTCGGCAATATCACCTAAAACATGAGCAGCTGAATTATAATTATACTGTCGGATGGTACGTCTCTGGATATAAAATCCGGGGAATTTAAACAGTTTCTCCTGAAACACTCCACATTCTTCGGCAGAAAGCTGGGTCATAAAGACCTGATGAGTATAAGGAGAATAACCCGGATTAGAGCGGCGATCTTTCATTTCACGAATACGCCTTTTAAAGTATTCCGGAGTAATATTCAACGTCCGGCACAAATCAAGTGTATCAAGATTTACCACCTCTTTCATCACCATAGTGACATCGTATGCCGGTTGGTTGTAAACCAATAATTTCCCATTACGGTCATACATCACACCACGACTGGGATATTGTGTCTTATTCAGAAAAGCGTTGCTGTCTGCATTCTTTTTATAGTCTTCGCTCATAATCTGCAAGGTAAAAAGACGTATCAGGTAAATCAGTACAATAACAACAACCGATCCACCAATCACATATTTCCGCTTCTCCAGATTATAATCTCTTTCCACTTATTTCTTCCTCCTTATTGCCTCGGCACATAATATACAAACAATTGTAATGGAGGCATCTGTCAATATTTTCAATAATAATACAGGCAGATTAAAAAACGAGAAAGTATCTATCACCATCAAAATGCTACAAAACAGGAATGTACACAACAGAATATACCGAAAGTAAGGAGAAATCCCCATACTCTTGATGCCCGGCTCAAAGTCTTCGGCACTGTCGCGTAACGTCACCAGCCTGAGGATAGGCTCACGCATAAAAGCCAATAACGTAGCGGCGGCGGCGTTCATTCCGGGAGTATTACTGAATATATCAACTGTCAATCCGAGTAAAAACGACCACACCATCAATGTGTTACGACTTACACCCGAATTATACTTCAGAATAAAATAAATAAAAAAGAAAGGAGTGGCATATCCATTCATATGCATACGATTTAATACCAGCACTTGCAACAGTACCAGTCCGATAAACCACTCTATTCTTTGCAGATAAGTAATCATCAGTCTACTCTACTTATTCGTTTTAACCTGTTTTTCTAATTCCAGCTGTTCCTCTTGCCCTTTCTCCGCAATAACGCGAACATCATTCAGACGAGCAAAATCTGTAAAGAGCTTGACTCTAAGCAAGTAAGACAGACCATCATGACTGTCGGTTATATCATCTACTGTCCCTATCGGAATTCCTGAAGGAAATACGGCACTGTGTCCGCTTGTCACAATGGTATCTCCCAAAGAGAATAATGAATGACGAGGCATATCTTTTACGTAAGCATATTCAGACGAACCACCGTCCCATTTCAAGAAACCGAAATAATCACTCTTCTTTATTTTACAGCTGATACTGCTTTTAGAATTCAAAACGGGAATAACGATGGAATGATGAGAAGAAGTAAGATAAACAATACCTACCACACCACTTCCGTTCACTACCCCCATTTCACTGCGCACACCGTCTGCCGTACCTTTATTTATAGTAATATAATTATCGGCATGAGTAATGCTATTATTGATAACACTCGCCTTGAAGATGTCATACCCCTGCAAGGCTTCCTGTTTCATCTGCTCGATACCACTGCTGTCTCCCGTCGCTTCCGTCAAGGCTTCACGAAGGCGTTCCACTTGCAGTTCCAGTTCTACATTCTTTTGTACCAATTCATCATTGATGGTTTTCAAGTGAAAATATCCGGTGACATTATTGGCTGCGTCATACACCGCACCGGCAACCCGGTTGGCTGAGGTAAAGAATGCACTTCCCTGATAACTGTTGAAACGGAATAATAAAGCAAAACTGATTACCTCCAGTA
>ERZ1504715.367-NODE-367-length-15098-cov-3.212591_pt1 | contig 15098 bp, 10 predicted proteins | sample MGYA00572388_ERZ1504715 | MGnify/ENA primary metagenome ERZ1504715 (study PRJEB39906, sample SAMEA3182114) | gut metagenome | biome: human; feature: gut; material: Stool; isolation source: human stools | place: Canada | collected 2013-06-10 ... | reverse complement strand
GGGTCATCTTTTCGGGATTGAGCGGGTTGGGGAATCCGGTGCGCGGCCGTCTATTCGGGCAGCGTCACCTGTACCTTGTCGATGCGTCGGCCTTCGATCGTGTGGGCCGTGAAACGGAGGTCGTGCGTGGTCACGACGTCGCCCTTTTTCAGAAAATCGCGCTTGATTTCGAGCATCAGTCCCGCCAGCGTCTCGGCCTCGCCCTTGACGTCGGCGAAGGTGTTTTCGGGCAGTTGCAGGATGCGTTCGAAGTCGCCGATGTGGGTCTTGCCGTCGAAGAGGTAGTTGCGGTCGTCGAGCTTGGTGTAGGCGCTTTCGACGGCGTCGCTTTCGTCTGAAATCTCGCCGACGATCTCTTCGAGAATATCTTCGAGCGAGACGATGCCCAGCGTCGAACCGTATTCGTCGACCACGACGGCCATGTGTACCTTGTTCGACTGAAACTCTTCCAGCAGGTCGTTGATCTTCTTGTGTTCGGGCACGAAATAGGCTTTTCGCAACAGTTGTTGCCAGCCGAATTCGTCGCCGTTGTTGATGTAGGGCAGCAGATCCTTGACGTAGAGGATTCCCTTGATATTGTCCAGATCCTCGTCGCAGACCGGAATGCGCGAGAAACCCGAAGCGATGATGCGTTCCTTGACGCTCAGGTAGTTGTCGCCTATTCCGACGGCGACGACATCCACGCGGGGACGCATGATCTCCTGCACCTCGGTGTTGGCGAACTTGACGATGCCCGAGAGCATGTTGTGCTCCTCGGCCGAGGCGGTGGCGGTCATGTCGACGGCGTCGGCCAGCTCGTCGAGCGAAATCTCGTTGCGACGCGCGGCGTGTTCGCTGATCGTGCTGCTCGTGCGGATCAGGATGTAGGCGAAGGGGCGCATCAGCCAGCGCATCAGCAGGATGGGGCGCGCTACCGTACGGGCGAACCGCAGGGGGCGGCTCTGGGCGAATACCTTGGGGATGATCTCGCCGAAAAGCAGCAGCAGGAAGGTGGCGATGACCGATTCGAAGAGAAAGCGCATGCCGGCCGAGCCGAACGTGAAGAGCAGGTTGATGATGCGTGCGGCCAGGATGACGATGCAGATGTTCACCAGATTGTTGACCACCAGAATCGTAGCGAGCAGTTGATCGACGTCGCCGAGCAGCCGCAGAATGGCGTCGTTCGAAGATTTTTCGGGATGTGCCTTGATGTCCCGTATGTCGTGCGGCGTGAGCGAGAAAAACGACGTCTCGGCGCCCGAAACGAGGGCCGAGACCGCCAGCAGGCACACCGCGACCGCTCCCGGCAGGAGCAGACCGATGTCTACGGGGTTGAGTGTGACCAGACTGCCTTCCAAATTCGTCTATTTTCGTTTTGCACTGCCTGCCGACGGATCAGTCGAAGAGCGAGCCGCCCTTCTCCTGCGGAGGTTTCGCCGCGGCGTCGCCCTCCTCCTTGAGCACCTCCTTGCGGCTGGTCGAGGTCTCGACGATCAGCTCGGCCTTGCGCGTCCGGTAGGCCGGTACGGCCAGTTGCGCCTCGATGTTCTTGTAACGTGTCGGCCGTTCGCCCAGCATCACCTGCGTCATGGGCCGCAGCGTCGGCACGGGGCGCGGTTTGATCGGTTCGAGCACCGTGTTCTCTTCGCGGGGCTGCGCGGCGAGGACGTCGGCGGGCGGGACGACCGGTTTCGCGGCGCGCTCGATCGCCGCGCTGTCGAATCCCGTCGCCACGACGACCAGCTCGATGCGCCGCCCCAGCTGCGGTTTGACGCTCGTGCCCCAGATGATGTTGGCGTCGTGCACCGTGCCGTCGGGGGCCTGTACGCTGGCGTGCGACTGGATGTATTTCAGGATCTCCATCACCTCGTCCAGCGCCAGCGAATCGGCGTCGGAGGTCGAGATGTTCAGCAGGATGTTTTTCGCGCCCGATATGAGCGTATGGTCGAGCAGCGGCGATTCGAGCGACGCGCGGGCCACCTCCGCGGCGCGGTGCTCGCCTTCGGCCGTAGCCACCGACATGTGGGCGCGGCCGCTGTCGCGCATCACCTTCGACACGTCGGCGAAGTCGACGTTGACCATGTCGCTTTCGACGGTGATGATCTCGGCGATGCCCTTGGCAGCCGATGCAAGGATGTCGTCGGCCTTGCCGAAGGCCTGTTTGAGCGAGAGGCGGCCGTACATCTCGACGATGTTCTCGTTGTTGATGACCAATAGCGAATCGACGTTGCGGCTCAGCTCCTCGATGCCCCGAAAGGCCTGTTCGTAGCGGATCTTGCCCTCGACGGCCAGCGGCGAGGTGACGATACCGACGGTGAGGATGCCCATTTCATGCGCCAGTTTGGCGATTACGGGCGATGCGCCCGTGCCCGTGCCGCCGCCCATACCGGCCGTCACGAAGAGCATCCGCGTGCCGGCCGCTTCGAGCCTGCGGCGGATGTCGTCGAGCGATTCGATGGCCGCCTTGCGTCCGTTTTCGGGATCGTTGCCCGCACCGAGACCTTCGCGCCCCAGCTGCACCTTCTCCTCGACGGGACTGTTGTCCAACGCCTGTGCGTCGGTGTTGCAGACCATGAACCCGACGTCCTTGATGCCGAGGTTCCACATGTGGTTCACGGCGTTGCCGCCGGCACCGCCGACGCCCACCACCATGATTATCGAAGATTTATCTTTTGCCGCAGCAATTTCGTTCATCAGATCGTCACTCATAATTCCTTAACCTCTTTTTCGTCGGGCGTTCGTTCCGGTTGCCGGCCGGTTTTGCGTTTTCTCGTTCATATTGTTTCGGCTTCCCGCCGCCTTGCCCGGTCGGGCGACTCAGATCTCTTCGTCTTCCGATCCGGTGAAGAAGTCGTCCAGGCGGGTTCCCAACTTCTGTTTGAGCTTGTCGAGCAGGCCCCGTTTCGGACGATGCGGCGTCTCGGCGGTTTCGGCTGCGGCCCCTTGCGCCGCCCCTTCCGTTGCGGCGTTCGCCGCGGGTGTCGTCGGCGGAGGAGTCGGTGCGGCCGCGGGCCGCGGTGTGTAGGGCGCTGCCGAAACGCCTGTCGCGGGCTTCCCGGCAGAGTAGGGGGTCGCGCGCGGGATCGTCGGCCCGGCGGGCTGTGCCGCACCTCCCTGACGCGGGATATCGGTCACGGCGCAGTCGCCGTGGGCGGCGCCGCGGAGCAGCAGTCCGACGGCCGTCGAGTAGGCCGGCGAAGCGACCTTTTCCCGCGACGTCTCGTCGACGGCCTCTTCGGCCGTGCCGATGCGGACCTCCATGCCCGTTACGCGGCGGAACAGTTCGTCGATATGTTGCAACTGCGCCGAGCCGCCCGTCAGCACGATGCCGTAGGCCAGCTTGTCGCCGAATCCCGAATCCCGGATCTCCTGCGCGACGTATTCGGCGATATCGCGGGCGCGCGATTCGATCACCACGGCCAGGTTGTGCAGCAGGATATCCTTGGTCTCCTTGGCGGTGCGTCCCTTGACGCTCACCATCTTGTTTTCGGGCGCCAACTCGGCGACCGCCGAACCGAATTTGCGTTTGAGGCTGTCCACGTGGCGTTCGAGGATGCCCAGCGTGCGGATGTCGTTGTTGATCGCCCCCGCCCCCATGGGGATGGTGGCGATGTAGCGCGGCACGTTGCGGTAGTAGACCGCCACGTCGGTCACGCCGCCGCCGATGTTGACCACGGCCGCACCCTCCTCCTTCTCGTCCGCCGAGAGGACGGCGGCGCCCGTCACCAGCGCGTTGGCGTACATCCCCAGCGAGCGGATGCCCAGCCGGCGCAGCGCCAGGTTGAGCCGTTCGATCGGGGTTTTGGCGCAAAGGATGAAGTTGAAGGTCGATGCGAGCCGCTTGCCGAACGATCCGACGGGGTCGGCCACCTCCTGGTTTTCGTCCACGAGGTAGTTTTGCGGGATGCGCTCCATGATCGTCTCGTCGTCGGGAGCCTGCACGTTGCGCATACGGTCGAACAGCGCCTCCACGTCGGTGCGGTTGACGCCGTTCTGCGGATCGGAGGTGAAGACGTGGTCGGTGTGGCGGGCGCAGCGCACGAAATCGCCCGAAATGCCGGTGCAGGCTTCGGTGATGCGGATGCCCAGCTCCTCGCCAACGGCCTCGACGGCCGCCTTGATGGAATTGCTCACCTGCTCGATATTCGTAATCATGCCCGCCTTCACTCCCTGCGAAGGTTTCGAGACGATGCTGCGGACGGCCGGACGTCCCTCGGCGTCGCGTTCGGCGACGGCCACCACGACGTTCGACGATCCCAGGTCGATTGCGACGATGTAATTCTTCTTCTCCACGTTTGTCAGCTTTGTTTCATCGGGCGTTTGCCTTGCGGGCGGTCTTTCGGCCGCCGCTCCGGTGCAGACGCTCTATTTTGTGCACACCACTTGTTCTTTGTATTTGACGTTGATCGTGCGGTACTCTTCCCATCCGATGTTCCGCAATCCGCGGCGGTAGAACGTCAGCAGTTTCGCGAGTTTCTCCTCCGCGTCGTCGGGGCTGCCGAAGATCACCGTATGGCTGCCCGTGCGGGGTACCAGTTCGATCTCGGGCGCTCCGTCCGGGCCTTTCGCCACGACGATCTGGACGATCTCCGATCGCCAGAAATCGTCCTTTTCGACGAGCACCACAAAGTTAAGCAGTTTCAGGAAATCTTCGTAGCTTTTCCGCAACTTTTTTTGTTTTTCCCGTTCGGCCGCCTGCCGGGCGGAGATTTTATCGATGCGCTCCTGCAAGACCCGCGCCGTATAGCGGTATTCGCGGCGCAGCCGCGCCTTTTTTTCACGCAGCTCCTTCACGCGGCGCTCGAAATTTTCGCGGCGTTCGAACAGCCCTTTCTTGATCGTCATGCGCCGCAGCGCCTTGATGTTTTCGTCGTTCTCGCGCTCGGCGCGGTAGAGCGGGTATTTTTCGCGTTCGATCTCGGCGATGCGGCCCTCCGATTCGGCGATCCGCGCGGCGGTGTAATCCGCTATCGATCCCGTGTAGGAGGCCGGAGCGGGCGGGGCGTAGGAACCGGTCATCACCGGAACGTAGAGCGCCGACGACTGCGGCGCCGCGAAGAGATACCCTTCGTCGGTGGCGTAGGCGTTGTAGCCGTCGAACAGCAGCCGCACGACGGGACGACGCTGGCGCACGGCGATGCGCAGCACGCCGCCGTAGTCGATTGAGGCGGTGGCGTCGGCCACGAACCCGTTGCGCAGGATCAGTCCTTCGATGCTCCGCAGGTCGACCTCGCGCGCCGCCGCACCGACGGTTTTCACGCCGCTGCGCGCCAGCCACTGCCGTACTGCGCCGCCCGTGACGAGCTGCCCGTGCGACGAACTGTCGGCGATCTCGATATCGAGCCGCTGCACGACGAGCTGTCGCCGGTGAGTCCGCACCCGTGCGGCCGAGTAGACGATGTACCCGGCCACGGCGGCCCACAGCAGCCCGATGAGCGTGTATCGCAGCGGTCTGGGCATCCGTCAGGCTTTTTTACGCAATACGTCCGCCACGGCATCGCAGCAGGCGTCGATGTTGCCCGCCCCGAAGCTGACGACCACGTCGGTCGCGGCTGCGCCGAGCGTCGCCGCCAGCGCTTCGCGGCCGACGATGCGGCACGGTACGGTGACCCGTTCGGCGATGATCTCGGAGGCGATGCCCTCGATCGGCTCCTCGCGTGCGGGATAGATCGGCAGCAGCAGCACTTCGTCGGCCTGCGACAGCGCCTCGGCGAACTCGCGGTAGAAGTCGCGCGTGCGGGTGTAGAGGTGCGGCTGGAAGACCGCCGTCACGCGCCGGCCGGGAAACATCCGCCGCACCGAGGTGAGCGCGGCGGCCAGTTCGCGCGGATGGTGGGCATAGTCGTCCATGTAGACCTGCCGCGGGGTATTGACATAGAATTCGAAGCGGCGTTTGACCCCCTCGAAGGCCGCCAGCGCACGCCGCAGTCGCTCTGTGTCGAGCGTCCCTCCTTCGGCGCGGGCGGCGCACCACATCGCCGCGACGGCCGCCACGGCGTTTTCGACGTTGACCCAGCCGGGGATCCCCAACGTGCAGTCGGCGATCACACCCGACGGCGTGACCAGATCGTAGCGGTAGTGCCCGCCCTCGATGAGCCGCACGTCGCGGGCGTAGAAGTCGCAGGGGGTGTCGTAGGCGTAGCGGTAGACCGTGACGGCGTCGTTGCGCAGCGCCACGTCGACGCCTGCTTTGAGTACCAGCGCGCCGCCCGGCCGGATGCGCTCGATGAACTGTGCGAAGGCCTCCTTCACGGCTTCGTGGGTGCCGTAGATGTCGAGATGGTCGGCGTCTACGGCCGTGACGACCGCCACGTCGGGCCGCAGGCGGAGGAACGAGCGGTCGAACTCGTCGGCTTCGACTGCGAGCCGCGGCCCGTCGCCCAGCACCAGATTGCTGCCGAAGTTCTTCGAGATGCCGCCCAGAAAGGCGCTTCCGGTCCCTTCGACCTCGCGGTTGAGCCATGCGACGAGCGTCGAGGTGGTGGTCTTGCCGTGCGTGCCGGCCACGGCCATCACGTATTTGCCGGCCGAGAGGTGGCCCAGCATCTGCGACCGTTTCTCGACGGTGAAGCCGTGGTCTCGGAACCAGCTCAGTTCGGCGTGGTCGTCCGGCACGGCGGGGGTGTAGACCACCACGGTGCCCTCCCGCTCGCGGAACGGGGCGGGAATGGCCGCCGTGTCGTCCGTGTAGTGAATGGCGGCTCCCTCGGCTGCGAGCGCCTCGGTGAGTGCCGACCGCGTGCGGTCGTAGCCGGCCACCTCGCGGCCTTCGTGGAGGAAATAGCGGGCCAGCGCGCTCATGCCGATACCGCCGATGCCGATGAAATAGATGCGTTGTATCTCCATCTTACCAGATTTTTTCGATTTCGTCGACGATCCGTTCCGCCGCGTCGGGCACGGCCAGCGCCGCGATGTTGCGGGCGAGCAGCGCCCGCCGTCTCCATGGCCCGGGCGGGCGCTTCGGCGTCGGCGACCAGAACGGCAGCCTGCCGGTCGACGAGCGCCTGCGCGTTCTTGGTCTGGTGATCTTCGGCCACGTTGGGCGAGGGGACGAAGAGCGTGGGCTTGCCCACCAGACACAGCTCCGAGACGGAGCAGGCGCCGCTGCGCGACACCACGACGTCGGCCGCGGCATAGGCGCGGTCCATACGGTCGATGAAGGCCCCCTGCCAGACGCCCGGCGCGGGATGTTCTTCGAGAAAGCGCCGCATCTCGGCCTCGTAGTACTTGCCCGTCTGCCAGATCACCTGGAACGGCGGCCGGAACTCCTGTCGCGCGAGCCACGCCTTCATCGTCTCGTTGAGCGTGCGGCAGCCCAGCGAGCCGCCCACGACGAGCACCGTGGGGCGTGCGGCGTCCAATCCGAAAGCGGCCGCTCCTTCCAGCCGGTCGGCCTCGGTCGGCACGGCGAAGCGTCCGCGCAGGGGATTTCCCGTGTGCACGATCCGCTCGGCGGGGAAGAAGCGCTCCATGCCGTCGTAGGCCACGCAGATACGCCGCGCACCGCGTGCGAGGATCTTGTTCGTCAGACCGGCGTAGGAGTTCTGCTCCTGGATGAGCGTCGGGATTCCCGATCGCTGCGCGGCCCACAGCACGGGCCCCGAGGCGTAGCCGCCGAATCCCACCACGACGTCGGCGCCGAACTCGCGGATCGTGCGCCGCGCACGGCCGACGCTTTTGAGTACCTTGAAGGGCAGCGCCAGATTCGACAGCGCGAACCGCCGTTGCAGTCCCGCCGTCGGCAGCCCTACGATGCGGTAGCCCAGCGCCGGAATCTTCTCCATCTCCATTTTGCCTTCGGCGCCGACGAAGAGCAGTTCCACCCCGTCGCCGCAGCGGCGTTGAAGTGCTTCGGCCACTGCGACGGCCGGATAGATGTGCCCGCCTGTGCCGCCGCCTGAAAGAATCACCCGTTTCATCTGTATGTAATATTCATTCTTAATTTTTCATTCGGTTACCGTCCCCACGACTCGCGGTCGAGCGAGCGGTAGCCGATCGCCTCGGCGATCTGCGCCGTGCCGATCCGCTCGTCGCCCGCCAGATCGGCGATCGTGCGCGCCACTTTCAGGATGCGGTCGTAGGCGCGTGCCGAGAGGCTGAGCCGCTCCATGGCCCGTTCGAGCAGCGTGCGCGCTTCGGCGTCGATCGGGCAGTATTCGCGCACCATACGGCCCGTCATCATCGCGTTGGTGTAGACGCCGGCCACGCCCCTGAATCGGTCGCGCTGCACTTCGCGGGCGCGGACGACCCGCCGGCGGATCGCGGCGCTCGGTTCGCCGCGTTCGGCGGAGGCCATCTCCTGAATCGATACCGGCGTCACCTCGATGTGCAGGTCGATGCGGTCCATGAGCGGGCCGGAGATACGGCCCAGATAGCGATGTACGGCGCCCGGCGGGCAGGTGCATTCGCGCGTAGGATGGTTGTAGTAGCCGCACGGGCAGGGATTCATCGCCGCCACCAGCGTGAAGTTGGCCGGATACTCGACGCTGTAACGCGCCCGCGAGACGGTGATACGCCGCTCTTCGAGGGGCTGCCGGAGCACTTCGAGCACGTTGCGGCCGAATTCGGGCAGCTCGTCCAGAAAGAGGATGCCGTTGTGCGCCAGCGACACTTCGCCCGGGCGGGGAGACTGTCCGCCGCCGATGAGCGCCACCTGCGACGTGAGGTGGTGCGGTGCGCGGAAAGGCCGTTCGGCGAGCAGGCCGCGGTGCGCCCCGATCTTGCCCGCGACGGAGTGGATCTTGGTCGTTTCGAGCGCTTCGTCGAGCGTCAGCGGCGGCAGAATCGAGGGCAGCCGGCGTGCGAGCATCGTCTTGCCCGAACCCGGCGCGCCGATCATCAGCACGTTGTGGCCGCCCGCCGCCGCGATTTCGAGCGCCCGCTTGACGGCCGCCTGCCCCTTGACGTCGGCGAAATCTTCGGCGTAGCCGCCCTCTTCCTCCGCGAAGGCGGCGGGAGCTGCCGCCGGTGCGATCGTCCGGTCGCCGCGCAGGTACTCCACCGTCTCGCCCAGCGATGCCGCACCGATCACCTCCACGCCCTCGACCACGGCCGCTTCGCAGGCGTTGTCGCACGGGACGATCAGACGCCGCAGCCCCTCTTCGCGGGCCTTGACGGCCATCGGAAGGATGCCGCGCACGGGTTTGAGCGTCCCGTCGAGCGACAGTTCGCCCGCCAGCATTGTCCCGTCGAGCGCCTCGGCCGGAACCTGCTCCGTGGCGGCGAGGATGCCCACGGCGATCGGCAGGTCGAAACCCGCCCCCTCCTTGCGCAGATCGGCCGGAGCGAGGTTGACCACCAGCTTCTTACCCGTCATCCGCAGCCCCGTGTTTTCGAAGGCCGAGCGGATGCGCTGTTCGCTCTCCTTGACGGCGTTGTCGGGCAGCCCGACCAGAAAGAGGCCCAGTTGTCCGGCCGCGGCGACGTTGACCTCGACCGAGACCGTCACGGCGTCGATGCCTGCGACGGCTCCTGCTGCGATACGGACGAACATGGCCTTAGAAGGGGGCTTCGTCGCCGAGCGGGCGGGGCGTGATGTCGAATTCGGTGGAGACCATCGATGCGGGACCGGGGGCGAAGCCTGCCGGTGCGTTCGAATCGCTGGCGAAATCGTCGTACTGCTGCCCCGGTGCGGGCGCGCCGCCCGGCAGCAGGTCGGCGTCGTCGATGTCGGCGAAGCGCGCCTGGTCTTTCAGGAAGCGCAGCTTGACGTCGGTCACGGCGCCGTTGCGGTGCTTGGCGATGATCAGCTCGGCCATGCCCGCCGTGGGCATTCCGTTCTCGTCCTGGTTGATGCCGTAGTATTCGGGACGGTGGATGAAGGCCACGATGTCGGCGTCCTGCTCGATGGCGCCCGACTCGCGCAGGTCCGACAGCTGCGGCCGCTTCGAGCCGCCGCGCAACTCGGTCGAACGGTTCAGCTGCGAAAGGGCGATGATCGGGACGTTGAGCTCCTTGGCGATGGCTTTGAGCGTGCGCGAGATGAACGACACCTCCTGCTCGCGGTTGCCTCCCTTGGCGGCCTGCGGGCCGCCGGTCATCAGTTGCAGGTAGTCGATCATGATGATCTTGATGTCGTTATGTATTTTCAGACGGCGCGCCTTCGAGCGGAACTCGAAGACCGACAGCGCCGGCGTGTCGTCGATGAAGAGTTTGGCGCTTCCCAGCGGCTTGGTGGCCGATTCGAGGTGGCGCCACTGTTCGGGCGAGAGCCGTCCCAGTTTGAGGTCGTTGCCCGGTATGCCCGTCTCGGCCACCACCAGACGCATCATGAGCTGGTGCGCCGGCATTTCGAGCGAGAAGAAGGCGACCGCCTGCTCGTGGTCGACCGACATGTTGCGCGCCATGGTGAGCGTGAAGGCCGTCTTGCCCATCGAGGGGCGGGCGGCGATGATGATCAGATCCGACGGCTGCCAGCCCATCGTCACGCGGTCGAGCGCCATGAAGCCCGACGGCACGCCGTTGAAGGCGCTCTTGTTCTTGGCGTTCTCCTCGATCTGCGCCAGCGTGCGCGCCAGCACGTCGGCTGCCGACTGCACGGAGCGTTTCACGTGTCCTTCGGCCACCTTGAAGATCTCCTGCTCGGCGAAGCCGATCAGGTCCGTCACGTCGGTCGATTCGTCGTAAGAACGGCGCTGAATTTCCGTGGCCGAGCGGATCAGTTCGCGCTGCACGTACTTCTGCGCCACGATTTTGGCGTGGAACTCGACGTTGGCGGCCGAACCGACCTTCTGCGTGAGCTGCGCCAGATAGGAGGCGCCGCCCACCTTTTTGAGCTCCTTCTTGACTTTGAGCCGCTCGGTGACGGTGTAGAGGTCGATCGGCTTCAACTCCGACGACAGCTCCTCGATGGCGCGGTAGATCAACCGGTGCTCCTCGGTGTAGAAGGCTTCGGGGGTGACGAATTCCTGTACGGTGATGATCGAGTCCTTTTCGAGCATCAGCGCACCCAGCACGGCCTCTTCCAGTTCGACGGCCTGCGGCGGGACGTTGCCGCCCATTTCGGTCAGTGCGGCGTAGGCTTCGCGGTTGCGTGCGGACGGTGTCGTATTGTTTTCCTGTGACATGGCATTCGGTTTCGGATTCAAAATTACGCAAAGCTGCGCAATAAATAAAATTAAGCGTGAAAAATAAAATATCCGTCCGCAAAAACGGCCGGAGACGTTTCGTGCCGAGAGGAGCATCGCCCGGCGATGTCGGCAGTCCGTCACCGCCCCCGCGCGGCGGCCTGCAACTCGCTCCGGCTCGTGCGGCTCCTCCGCCGGCGGCCAACCGAAGCCGCATCGGCACCGTTCGCAGGGCGTCTGACGGTACATTTTCCCGCCCGTCATCCGTCGAGGCCGAACTCCCGCTGCGGGACGGCCAGCACCGCGACGCTCAGCCGGCAGTCGGGTGCGGCGCGCAGGATCGTCTCGGCGCATGAGAGCAGTGTGGCGCCCGTAGTGAGCACGTCGTCCACCAGCAGGAGATGGTGCCCCGCGAGCCTTTCGGGACGGCGTACGGCGAAGATTCCCTCGACGTTGTCCCACCGCTCGGCGTGGCGGTGGAGCGCTTGCGCGGGGTTGTTGCGGATGCGGCGGACGCTGTGGCGGTCGACTTCGGCGCGGAGCGCGCGGGCGATCCCCTCGGCCAGGTACTCCGCCTGATTGTAGCCGCGGCGCAACCGTTTGCGCCAGTGGAGCGGCACGGGGACGATCCGGTCCACCGTGTCGTAGAGGCCGCTGTCGGCCAGGCAGTGACCGTACCATACGCCCATATCGCGTGCAAGGCGCCATGCGCCGTCGTATTTGAAGCGGTGGATCAGTTCGCGCCACCCACTGCCGGGGATGAAGTAGAGGAAGGCCGAAGCCTGTTCGACGGGAACCAGCGCCGAGAGCCGCTCCCACAAGGGATTGTAAGTCGCGTAGCAGAAGCCCGTGAGCGGCACGGCATAGCGGCAGCGGGTGCAGACCACGCGGCTGCCGGGCGGCATCTTGCCGCCGCAGACCGGACACCGCGCAGGAAAGAGCAGCCGTCCGACGCCGCGCACCGTATCACTGAGGATCGACATCGCAGCTGAGCGTTACGGTTTGGAACTCTTTCGCACCGAGCGTCTGCCGGAGCACCTCGCGCAGCACTTCCCGGGCACGGGAGGCCGAGGCGCCGCTCTCGATTTTGAGCAGGAATTCGGTGATGTACTCCTCGCGGATGCGGTCGACGGGCGGAGCGACCGGCCCCATGGCCCGTCTGCCGAAACGGCCGCGCAGCGTCACGGCGAGCGCCGCCGAAGCCCGGTAGAGCAGGTCGCGGTCGCGCTGGCGGAGCGTCAGGCGGATCAGCCGTGCGTAGGGCGGATAGGCGAAGGCGCGGCGTTCGGCCAGCTGCGTGCGCGCCATCGCTTCGTAGTCGCCCGCGGCGACCTGCCGGATGACGGGGTGTTCGGGCTCCGTGGTCTGGATCACCACTTCGCCCGCCGCGTCGCGCCGTCCGGCGCGTCCGGCCACCTGCGTCATCAGCTGGAAGGCGCGTTCGACGGCGCGGAAATCGGGTGCGAAGAGCAGGTTGTCGGCGTTGAGGATGCCTACCAGCGAGACCCGTGCGAAGTCGAACCCTTTGGTAATCATCTGCGTGCCGACCAGCAGGTCGCTCTGCCCGCTCTCGAAGCGGTCGATAATGGCGCGGTAGGCGTGTTCGGAGGTGGCCGTGTCGCGGTCGAGCCGCTCGATGCGCGCCGCGGGGAAAAGGCGCGCCAGCTCCTCCTCGACCTTCTCGGTGCCGAATCCCGCGGGGGTCACCTCACCGACCCTGCACGCCGGACAGCGGACGGGGACGGTTTCGACGTGGCCGCAGTAGTGGCATTGGAGGCAGTCGTCGCGCTTGTGGTAGGTGAGCGTCACGTTGCAGCGGGGACAGCGGGCCGTCCAGCCGCAGGCGCGGCACTCGACGTAGGGGGCGAATCCGCGGCGGTTCTGGAAGAGCATCGCCTGCTCACCGCGGGCGAGTACGTCGGCGAGCTTGTCGAGCAGCAGGCGGTTGAAATGAGTCTTGCGCTCGTTGCGCTTGACGGCGCGCAGCGTGTCCGAAACGAGCACGAGCGGCGGCCGTGCGTCGCCGTACCGCTCGGCGAGCGTCGCCAGCCCGTACTTGCCGCCCAGTGCGTTGGCGTAGCTTTCGAGCGAGGGGGTGGCGCTGCCCAGCACCGTGCGGGCCTCCCGCAGGCGTGCCATGACGACGGCTACGTCGCGGGCGTTGTAGCGCGGCTGCGCGTCGGTCTGCTTGTAGCCCGTGTCGTGCTCCTCGTCGACGACGATCAGTTGCAGGTGCCGCAGCGGCAGAAAGAGCGCCGAGCGGGCGCCGACGACCAGTTCCCCGCCGTCGGAGCGCGTCAGGCGCAGGTAGCTTTCGGTGCGGCGCGCGAGCGTGAGCTTCGAGTGGTAGGCCGTCACGCGGCTGCCGAAGATGCGTTCGAGCCGCGCGATGAGCTGCGCCGTGATGGCGATTTCGGGCACGAGCAGCAGCACGTCGCCGCCGCGGGCGAGCGCCTCGGCGATCAGGTGGATGTAGAGCTCGGTCTTGCCCGAACCGGTGATGCCGTGCAGCAGTACGGTGCGGCGCCCGGCGTCGAAGTGGTTGCGGATCGTATCGAGGCAGCTCTGTTGGGCCGGTGTGAGTGTCGGAAGCTGGAACCGCACGCTGCCGCGTTCGACGCTCCGTTCGCGGCGGGTGAGCGTGACGAGGCCTTTCTTCTGTAATGCCGCCAGCGTCGCGGCGTCGGCCTCCAAGAGCCGTCGGGGCACCTCGCCGGTCGAGATGCGGTCGCCGCCCTCGGCCGAAGCGATGGCCAGGAGCGCGGCGTACTGGCGCGGCGCCCGCCGCGAGAGCCGCTCCATGAGGTCGTGGAACCGCTCCTCGTCGTGCAGCGAGGCGTCGAGCGCCGCGTAGAGCTCGGTGCGGGGGCGGTATTCGCGGTCGGCGAACTCCTGTTCGCTGTTGCCCGACGGTTTGATCGTCTGCGGCAGGGCGAAGCGCATCACCTCGCCCAGCGTGCAGAGGTAGTAGTCGGCCATCCACTCCCACAGGGCGCGCTGCCGTGCGTCGAGCAGCGGACGGTCGTAGAGTACCCGCGAGACGGTCTTGATGCGGGGGAAGTCGGGCCGCCGGCCGTGGATGCGCCAGACGATGCCCGTGTAGATGCGCCGCACCCCGAACTGCACGGCCACGGCCTGCCCCTCCTCCACGTCGAGACCGTCGGCGACGGCGTAGGTGTAGGCGGGCTGCGCCAGCGGCAGGACGATATCGGCGTAACGCTCCATCGGGCAGGTCAGCGGAGTTGGGTCAGTTTGCGGAATCCTTCGCCGTAGGTGCCCGAAACCGATGCGATGGTGACGAAGGCTTTGGGGTCGACGTCGCGGGCGATGCGCAGGACGTGTCCCGCGTCGCGCTTGTAGCAGACGACCATGACGATGCGGATTTCGTGGCGCGAGTAGCCGCCCGTGGCGTCGATGAGCGTCACGCCGCGGTCGGCTTCGTGCAGGATCGCTTCGGCCATGCGGTCGTAGTCGGCCGTGACGATGAAGATCTGGTTCGACTGCTGACTGCCGGCCATGAGCAGGTCGACCGACGTGCCGACGACCACCGTGACGATGTAGCCGTAGACCACGTCCGAGAGGCCGTAGCCTACCAGCAGCGTCGAGCCGATGATGAGGATGTCGGTGTAGATGATGACTTTGCCGTAGGCGACGCCCCAGTATTTGTGGAAGATTTTGGCGACGATGTCCGTGCCGCCCGTGGCGCCGCCGGCGGTGAAGCAGACGGCCATGCCGGCGCCTGCGAGCAGTGCGCCGAGGATGATCGTGAGCAGCTTGTCGTCGAGCCCCAGCACGTCGCCCGACGGCGGGTAGTGGACCATGAAATAGGGTTCCATGAGCGCCATGAATCCCGATGCCACGACGATGCAGAAGAGAGTCTTGAAACCGAAGTTCCACCCCACCGTCAGCCCCGACAGGAGCAGCAGGAAGGCATTGATCGTCAGGAAGACCGTACCGATGCGGATGTCGACGCCCCACATTTCGGCGGCCGTGTGGCTGACGATCATCGCCAGCCCCGTGCCGCCGCCGGCGGCCACCTCCATGGGCTTGATG
>ERZ1504715.308-NODE-308-length-17215-cov-2.979779_pt1 | contig 17215 bp, 8 predicted proteins | sample MGYA00572388_ERZ1504715 | MGnify/ENA primary metagenome ERZ1504715 (study PRJEB39906, sample SAMEA3182114) | gut metagenome | biome: human; feature: gut; material: Stool; isolation source: human stools | place: Canada | collected 2013-06-10 ... | reverse complement strand
GTCTTTCCAGACCGTAATAGCGTTTTGCGGTGAACCGTATTTACGATCGCCAAACATACGGAACAGTCCCCAACAGAAATAGGAGTTGCACGATGTAGCAATAGCCGGAATCAATGGCAAGGGAGATCCGTGAGCATGGCAGCCTACTGTCAATCTTCCGTAATGGAACCCATGTGAGCAAGGGAATGCCGGACTTTGTTCGGTGATAATTCCTTCTTGCAGGAACGTCAGTCCTTGCGCTGTCTTGAACGTAGATCCCGGAGGGTACACTCCCATCAGGGCACGATTCAAAAGCGGTTTGGTCATATCACGTTGCAAGGCCAGATGGTTCTTGCCACGCTGGCGGCCAATCATCAAATGCGGGTCATAATTGGGAGAGGATACCAGACAAAGGATTTCTCCGGTCTCCGGTTCGATAGCCACAATGCTTCCAATCTTATTCTTTAATAAACGTTCGCCCAGCATCTGCAAGTCAATATCCAAACTCAATGTCAGGTTCTTGCCGGGAACGGAAGGACGGTCATATTCACCATCCATATAATGTCCCTGGATACGACCGTGCGCATCGCGAAGCAGAATCTCAATTCCTTTCTCGCCACGCAGATACTTTTCATACGATTTCTCGACTCCTAACTTGCCGACATAATCCCCACGGATGTAATATCCTTCTTCATCCGCTTCCATTTCTTTTGCGGAGACTTCTCCGATATCTCCCAAAGCATGGGCGGCAGCATTGTACGAATATTGGCGGATGGTACGCCGTTGGATATAAAAACCACGAAACTTAAACAGCTTTTCTTGAAAGACACCACATTCTTCCGCCGAAAGTTGCGACATAAACAACTGGTTGGTATAGCGGGAATAGCCCGGATTGCGACGACGGTCTTTCATGTCGCTCATTATTTTGAGAAACTGCGCACGGGTGATATTCAACGATTGGCATAAATCGAGTGTGTCCAGATTCTCTATTTCCTTTGGCACGATCGTTATGTCGTATGCCGGCTGGTTGAATACCAGCAATTTACCGGTCCGGTCATAAATAGCACCACGCGAGGGGTATTGGATCTTATTCAAAAAAGCGTTACTGTCAGCATTCTTCTTGTAGTCATCGGTCGTGATCTGCAATACAAAAAGACGTATCAGATAAATCAAAACAATGGAGATAGCAATGCCTCCGATTACAAATTTGCGCTTCTCTAAGATATAATCTTTTGCCATCGTTACTTCTTAATCCCTTCTATAGCTATGATACAGGTTACAGTCAGAATAGTGCAAAGAAGCACTCGCAACAGTAACAGCCAAATGCTGGTAAATGAGAAGAACTCAATGGAGAGTAATGCCAGACTGTGCACAAAAACACTTGCAGTAGTATATTTTAAGAAAGGACTGATTCCCATCGTCTTGAAAGAGGGAATAAGGCTGTCCGGATTATCACGGGGCATGAACAGACGAAGCAAAGAAGGACGGAGAAAGGCAAGCAATACGGTAGCTGCCGCATTCATTCCCGGAGTATCGGAGAATATATCAATGGTCAGCCCGAAGAAAAAAGCCCACAACATCAGTTCATTCCGGGAAGTACCGGAGCTGAATTTCAGAATAAAATAGATATAGAGAAAAGGAGTAGCATAGCCGGCAATATGTACACTATTAAGGATTAGCACCTGAAGAAGTACCAAGCCGATAAACCATCCGATTCTATGTATATAAGTAATAATCATTCTTTCATCACCTTGTTTTCAAGTTTCTTCTGTTCTTCCTGACCTGTCCGGGCTACCACCCGAACGTCACTCAACTTACCGAAATCAGTAGCCAGCTTGATTTTCAACAGATAGGAAAGTCCGTCATTAGAGTCGGACATATCATCCACCGTTCCCACCATTATACCTTCGGGAAAGACGGTGGAGAAACCACTGGTAACGACTGTATCTCCCAAATTAAACTCTGCATGACGAGGCAAGTCTTTCAGATAAGCATAGCGCGAATCTCCATGTTCCCATTTCAGGTAGCCGAAATAATCACTGCCGATAATCTTGCAACTGATATTCGACTTGCTGTTCAGTACCGAAATCACCACCGAGTAGGAAGGAGAGGTTTCATAAACAATCCCTACAATCCCATTACCATCCACCACTCCCATTTCGGAGCGAATACCGGAAGAGGAACCTTTATCGAGCGTGATATAATTATCAACCAGATTCAAACTGTTCTTTATCACATGCGCTTTAAACAACTGATAATCCGCTTGCGGTACCTGCCGGATGCTGTTGATGGCCATAGAATCGAGCTGCTGCTCTCTCAATGCTTTTTCCAGATTAGTGATCTGTTGTTCGAGCACCATGTTGCGATCCAACAGATCTTCATTGACCGATTTCAGATGAAAATAAGAGGAAATCCCTCCCGAAACTTCATAAACCGCCCCCACAACCGTATTGGCAGAAGTGAAGAATGCACTCTGCTGATAACGGTTGAACCGAAATAACAAAACAAAACTGGCTACCTCCAATAAGATGAAGAGGAACCAGTAATTGTATTTCAGAAGGAAGTTTAATAAATTCCTCATCCCCGGTTTATCTCATTAAGAAAGAGAAACGGTCTACGTTCTTCAATGCCACTCCTGTACCTTTGGCAACTGCATGCAAAGGATCTTCCGCAATATGGAAAGGAATGTTGATCTTATCGGTCAATCTCTTATCCAGTCCACGAAGCAATGCACCACCTCCGGAGAGATAGATACCATTGTGCACAATATCAGCATACAGTTCAGGAGGTGTATTTTCCAATGCACTCAAGATAGCAGTTTCGATCTTTGAAATTGATTTCTCCAGACAGTGGGCTACTTCCTGGTAGCATACAGGCACCTCCATCGGAAGAGCTGTGATACGGTTCGGCCCGTGAACGATATAATCTTCCGGAGCATCATCACCCAGTTCGGTTAAAGCAGCACCTACATTGATTTTGATACGTTCTGCCATACGCTCGCTGACCTTCACATTGTGCTGACGGCTCATATATTCGCGAATATCCTCTGTCAGGTCATCACCGGCTGTGCGGATGGAGTTGTTGGAAACGATACCTCCCAAAGAGATAACGGCAATTTCCGTAGATCCACCACCTATATCGACAATCATATTTCCTTCCGGAGCTTCCAGCATGTTCCGCAGAGTCACGGACAGCACGGAGTTCAACTTCCGTACTCCCCGAAGGAACGCCAATCACCATGCGAAGAGAAGGTGAAAACAAATGGTTGCGAGTATTCACCTGCTTTATCAAACCGCGCATCATCTGCTCGCAAGCATAGAAGTCGGCAATCACTCCGTCTCTCAACGGACGGATGGTACGTATGTTTTCGTGGGTTTTTTCATGCATCAACTTCGCCTTTTCCCCCACGGCAATCATCTTTTCTGTACGGCGATCCAGAGCTACAACCGAAGGCTCATCCACCACGATTTTTCCGTTCGTGATGATGATAGTATTGGCTGTGCCCAAGTCCATTGCTATCTCTTGTGTAAAAGAAAATAATCCCATATTTTTAAATGAAGAATTAAGAATGAAGAATTAAGAATGAGGATGCTGTCACGTGCAGTCATTCTTCATTATTAGTTCTTCATTCTTCATTAATATTAGTGTTTAAAATGACGGATACCGGTAGTCACCATCGCCATACCGTGCTCATTGCAATAAGCAAATGATAAATCGTCTTTTACCGAACCTCCCGGTTGGATAACAGCCGTAATACCTTCTTTATCTGCAATTTCCACACAGTCGGGGAACGGGAAGAAGGCATCGGAAGCCATTACTGCACCATTCAGGTCGAAGCCGAATGATTTGGCTTTTTCAATTGCTTGTTTCAATGCGTCTACACGTGAAGTCTGTCCTACACCGCTTGCAAGAAGTTGTTTATCCTTTGCCAATACGATGGCGTTGGATTTGCTGTTCTTTACAATTTTGTTGGCAAACAACATATCTTCCACTTCTTCCGGAGTAGGAGCTTTGTCTGTCACGGTTTTCAGGTCAGCTACCGTTTCAATATTAGTATCTTTATCCTGCACCAATACGCCATTCAGTAAAGCACGGAATTGCTTTTTAGGCAATTTAGCTTCTTTACGAACGAGGATGATGCGGTTCTTTTTCTGTCCCAGGATTTCGAGTGCATCCACATCATAATCCGGCGCGATAATCACTTCGAAGAAAATCTTGTTGATTTCTTCCGCAGCTTCTTTGTCGATGACACCATTCGTAATCAATACACCTCCGAAAGCAGAAACCGGATCACCGGCCAATGCGTCTTTCCAAGCTTCTAAAACTGTAGCACGGGAAGCTAATCCGCAAGCGTTGTTGTGTTTCAGGATAGCGAAAGTGAGGTCATCAAATTCGTCGATCAGGTCAACGGCTGCGTTGATGTCGAGAAGATTGTTATAAGAGATTTCTTTTCCGTGAATCTGGTCGAACATTGCTTCCAGATTTCCGTAGAAATAACCTTTCTGATGTGGGTTTTCACCGTAACGAAGTTGCTTCTGGCTATTAACAGAGCAACGGAAAGCAGAACCTTCGCCGGCATCGAAATAATTGAAAATAGCCGAATCGTAGTGAGAAGAAACGGCAAATGCTTCTTTAGCCATCCAGCGACGTTCTTCAAGTGAAGAAGTAGCGCCGTGCTCCATCAACATATCCAATAATGGTTTGTATTGAGCTTGAGAAGCTACGATGATTACATCGTTATAGTTCTTGGCTGCGGCACGAATCAGTGAGATTCCGCCTATATCGATTTTTTCAATAATGTCTGCTTCAGATGCACCGGAAGCTACAGTAGCTTCGAACGGATACAAATCAACAATAACCAGATCTATCTCGGGAATTTCATATTTCTCAATCTGTTGCATATCCTGTTCCAGGCCGCGACGACAAAGAATACCTCCGAAAATTTTCGGATGTAATGTCTTTACTCTACCACCGAGAATAGAAGGATAAGTGGTCAAATCTTCCACTGCCTTGCAAGGATATCCCAATGATTCAATAAACTGACGAGTTCCGCCTGTTGACAAAAACTCTACTCCCTCTTCATGAAGTTTGGTAATAATTTCATCCAAACCTTCTTTATGGTATACAGATACCAATGCAGTTTTTATTCTTTTAGACTCTGACATTGAATTGCTTATTAAGTATTTGATGCGCAAAGTTACGAAATATTGTTTATCGTACGTAATAAATAAGGTGTGAATTAATAAAAAAAAGCGTTGACTCTCCTCAACGGAAAATCAACGCCTCTTCGCATATATGCTATCTATTCAAAAACTATTACCAGATAGATACTCGTTTTTCTTTAGGTACGAACATCGAATCCTGTTCGGTGATTTTGAATGCTTCATACCAATTCTGGATATGAGGAAGAGCACCGTCCACACGCCATTTGCCTAATGAGTGAGGATCAAGTTTGGTTAATCGGAGAATCTCTTCCGGACGGATATTTCCTGCCCACACATTAGCGTAAGCCAGGAAGAAACGTTGTTCCGGAGTAAATCCGTCAACAATTTCCAGCGGTGCGGCTTCTGTTGCATTCTTGAATGCCTGGAAAGATACTTGCAAACCTCCGTGGTCGGCAATGTTCTCTCCAAGTGTCAGGCTACCGTTTGCGTGTACGCCCGGAGCTACTTCAATACTGTCAAAGAAGTTAACCATCACCTGTGCCCGTTCTTCGAACTTTTTAGCATCTTCTTCTGTCCACCAGTCTTTCAGGTTTCCGTCTTTGTCATATTGACGTCCCTGATCGTCAAATCCATGAGTCATCTCATGGCCGATTACCACGCCGATTGCACCGTAGTTCATAGCATCGTCCGCATTCATATCGAAGAACGGAGGTTGCAGGATAGCTGCCGGGAAGCAGATTTCATTGGTAGTCGGGTTATAATAAGCGTTCACTGTTTGAGGAGTCATCAACCATTCATCCTTGTCTACCGGTTTGCCGGCTTTGGCAATCATTTCGTTGTAATCCCATTCGTTGGCACGCTCGATATTTGCCCAGTAAGAATCATCTTTGATCTCCAGTGCGGAGTAATCTTTCCATTTATCAGGATAACCTATTTTTACATGGAAGGTTGCCAGTTTCTCCAACGCTTTTTCCTTGGTCGGTTCACTCATCCATTCCAAACCTTTGATACGTTCTCCCAAAGAAGTTTGCAGGTTCTTCACCAGTGTAACCATACGTTCTTTGGCAGCAGCCGGGAAGTACTTCTCTACATACATCTGTCCTACCACTTCGCCAAGTACACCATCTACGGTGCTCACGGAACGTTTCCAGCGAGGTTGCATTTCTTTCTTTCCAGACATTGTTCTGCTGTAGAAATCGAAGTTTTGTGCTTCAAAATCATCGCTTAGATAAGAAGCGGCAGCATCTATCAATCCCCATTGGAGATATAGCTTCTGATCGTCCAGTGATACGGTATTAATCACATCGGCTACTTCCTTCATGGCAGCAGGCTGACCTATATTCACTTCTTCCAAATCTTTCAAACCGGAAACGGTGAAATAAGTATCCCAGTCAAAAGTCGGGAAGTTCTTTTTCAGCGTCGCCCTATCCATCTTGTTATAATTAGCATGAGGATCACGCAATTCCACTTGTGAACGAGCCGCTTTCGCCAGGCGAGTTTCGATGTTCATCACTGCTTTCACCGCTTTCTGTGCAGTAGCCTCATCATAACCTGCTAATTGGAACATCTTGGCGATATGTTCCTGATATTTATTACGGATATTTTTAGTCTGCTCGTCATTCTCCAGATAATAGTCACGCTGTCCCATTCCGATACCACCTTGATAGGTCTGTACGATATTCATGGAACTGTTCATATCATCCGCACTTACAAACATGGTGAAGTAAGGACGGATGCCTTTCTTCTGGCTCTCTGCGATATATGCGTAGATTTCTCCTTTATCCTTGAGAGCGTCAATGGCTGCCAGTTCTGCTTTGATCGGAGCTACACCTTCCTGATTCAGCTTCACGCTATCCATTGCGATATTATAAAGATCACCTACTTTCTGCGCAGCACTGCCCGGTGCGTTATCTTTCTTCGCTGCCAATTCGGCAATCAATGCTTTCAGTTGTTCACGACTGTTTTCGCGCAACATGTCGAATGTACCGAAACGTGAATACTCGTCTGTCAGCGGATGATCTTTCACCCAACCTCCACAGGCATATTGATAAAAACTTGTACCCGGCATAGCCGTGGTATCCAGATTAGCAAGGTCGATACCGGACGTCAGCACAGCCTCTTTCTTACTGTTACATCCTGTTGTCATAAGGCATACGGCAAGAATTGGTAAATACTTGGTTACTTTCATATTGTATAAATAATTAAATAGTCTCTCTAATCAACAATCATCCTACCCGCAGTCCGACACCGAGGAAGAAGGTGACCGACACCGAGGAACGCCTCGTTCCTCAACGAGAAACACCTGTTTCGACACCGAGAAACAGATACCCGCCAGGAATACCTTCTACCGAGGTATAGCATTTCTCTCACATAGTGCCCGGAAGTATGCGTTTTGTTCTAGTTTTTCGCTTCTTCCAGTTCCATCGAAACCCGCTCCCACTCTTCAACAATGCCATCCAACTGTTGCTTCAGTTTTTGATGCCGTTCATAGAGCTGCATATCCGAAGCTCCTTCGGGAGTTGCCATCTTCGCTTCTACGATAGCAATCGCGGATTCGGTTTCCTCTATTGAAGCTTCACAGTCCGCCACCTGGCGTTCGAGTTTCTTAATCTTCTTATTAAGTTCTTTCTGGGCTTCGTAAGAGAGCTTATTCTCCGAAGGCTGAACGGTTTCAGGTTCATTACCTTTAGCTGAAGCCGTGGGAGAAGCCGACAATCCCGCTCCTTTCTGAAGCTCGTTCAAGCTATCTATCTTTTTCTTTTGCAAGAATTCATAGATACCTCCAAGGTGTTCTTTTACAAGTCCACCACCAAACTCATATACTTTAGTCGCAAGTCCATCCAGAAAATCACGGTCGTGGCTGACAAGAATCACTGTTCCGTCAAATTCGCGGATAGCTTCCTTCAAAACATCTTTCGAACGCATATCCAAATGATTGGTCGGTTCGTCCAGAATCAGTAGATTTACGGGTTCCAGCAGAAGTTTAATCATCGCCAATCGCGTACGTTCTCCTCCGGAAAGGACTTTCACCTTTTTATCCGAAGCTTCGCCTCCAAACATGAAAGCTCCCAGTATATCACGTATCTTCAGACGGATATCTCCTGTCGCTACCCGGTCAATCGTATCGAATACAGTCAAGTTCTCATCCAACATTTGTGCCTGGTTCTGCGCAAAATAACCGATTTGTACATTATGTCCGATCGTTAGTTTGCCTTCGAAATCAATCTCGTCCATGATACATTTCACCAAGGTAGACTTACCCTCTCCGTTCTTCCCGACGAAAGCCACTTTCTCTCCCCTGTTGATAGTCAGGTTGACATCATGGAAAACGACATGGCTGCCATACGCTTTGCGCACATCTTCGCAAATCACAGGATAGTTTCCGCTACGACTGGCTGGAGGGAATTTTAAACGCAAGGCGGAATTATCTTCCTCGTCCACTTCGATGCGGTCTATCTTTTCCAGTTGCTTGATACGGCTTTGCACCTGTACGGCTTTCGTTGCTTTATAGCGGAAGCGTTCGATGAAGTCTTCTGTATCCTGTATTTGTTTCTGCTGATTTTCGTAAGCACGGAGCTGTTGTTCACGGCGTTCTTTACGCAGGACTACAAACTCATCGTACTTCACTTTGTAGTCGTAAATCTGACCGCAAGTAATTTCGATGGTGCGGGTAGTTACGTTATTCAGGAAAGCACGGTCATGGCTGACTAATACGACTGCATTGGCACGTGTAGACAAAAAGTTTTCCAACCATTGGATACTTTCAATATCAAGGTGATTGGTCGGCTCATCGAGCAAAAGCACGTCCGGGCGTCGTAAAAGCAGTTTTGCCAATTCGATACGCATACGCCATCCACCGGAAAACTCCGAAGTAGGGCGTTCAAAATCTTCCCGGCTGAATCCCAATCCAAGAAGTGTCCGTTCGATTTCCGCCTGAAAGTTCGTACCGCCCATCATCAGAAACCGGTCGTTTTCATGCGTGAAACGGTCTATCAACTGATGATATTCTTCCGAATCATAGTCTGTCCGTTCGGCCAATTCCTGATTCATCCGTTCCAACTTCGCCTGAAGCTCAAATATATGTTCGAATGCCAGTTCTGCCTCTCCCATCACCGTCCGGTTGTCGGAAAGAATCATGACTTGTGGCAAATATCCGATGGTTACATCTTTCGGAGTAGCTACCACTCCGCGTGTCGATGACTGCAAACCTGCCAATATCTTCAGCATGGTTGATTTGCCGGCACCATTTTTGCCGACCAATGCAATGCGGTCTTTCTTATTAATTACATAGCTGACGTCCTCAAAAAGCGGCGTCGCATTAAATTCTACTGATAATCCTTCTACTGAAATCACTTCTGCTTCTGATTTATAACATTTTGGACTGCAAAGATACTGAATATTTATTAGATACTACTTAGTATGATACGTTATGAAAAACAAAAAAAGCAGTCATTCTTATGAATGGCTGCTCTCTATCTTAATCAATGGCTCTTCTTTAGAACAACTTAGCAGGATATTCACCGGCATCTACCAATGCCTGAATCTTGTCTACTACGCTCTGACGGTCTTCCGGATAAGTGACGCCGAACCACTTGCTGGTAGTATCCAGTACTTCAACAGTGGCAGTTCCGTCATTAATCAATTTATCTACCATCAATGGGATGAAGAATTCGCTCTTCAGGTTTTCCATATTCTTCGGATCGCTAAGGAAAGTCTTGAAGAATTCCTGGCTGTAAGCGAAGTAATCAGGAGTGAATCCCCAGAAGTTCATACTTACCGGAGTCGTGTCGGGAGTAGCCGTCCATTCGCCATCATCACCGATATATTTCACTTCACCGTCCAAACGTTGAATCTTCGTACGTTCTACTACAGATGTCAACAATCCTTTAGCATCTGTACTACAGATACCACGAGATACCGTACCGCTTTCGCTCAATGTATTTCCTACACGGAAACCTACCATCGAATAAACGTTCTTTGAATTTTCAGGAAGAGCAGAAAGGAATTTACCCATCACTTGGAAAGAATCACGACCATAGAAGTCATCACAGTTAATCACTGCAAACGGTTCTTTAATCACATCAGCACCCATCATTACTGCATGGTTAGTACCCCAAGGTTTGGTACGGTCTGCCGGGCAAGTAAAGCCTTCCGGAAGATCGTCAATTGATTGAAATACCAGTTCGCAAGGAATGTGACCTTCGTATTTGGAAATAATTTTATCACGGAAATCTTGTTCAAAATCTTTGCGGATTACAAATACAAGTTTGCCAAATCCGGCATTGATAGCATCATAGATTGAGTAATCCATAATAGTTTCGCCATTAGGACCCAGTCCGTCTAATTGCTTCAAGCCTCCATAACGGCTACCCATACCGGCTGCCAATAAGAATAAAGTTGGTTTCATAAATTGTGTAATATTAAAAGGTTAGTGATGTCAACGGCATCAGATTTCGTTGCAAAATTACAAAAATAGTTGAATCCAACAGGACAAATATCAATCATTATTTACCAAAATCGTACAAAAATCATTCATTAGAAGGGATAACCGATAGCAAAATGTATTCCCAGATTCTTCATAAAGGATCCTGTGACATTGTAATATCCGCTTCGTTCTGTATCGTAAGGCAGATGCAAAGGAATACCGAAATCAAGACGGAACACAAGAATATCCATATCATAACGAATACCGACACCAGTACCCAAGGCGATTTGTTTCGGGAAAGTTTTCAGTTCGAGTTGTGAATTGGGACGGGCCTCATCCTTTCGCATCAGCCAAACGTTTCCCGCATCCAGGAAAGTGGCTCCCCAAATGCTCTTAAAGATACGGAAACGGTATTCTACATTTGCCTCAAAACGGAAAGTACCCGTCTGGTCGAGGTAAGAATAGCGGCTTTCCGCCGGATGGTATCCGCCCGGGCCGATGCTACGTACTGTAAAAGCGCGGATGCTGTTGGCACCACCCACATAGAATTGTTCGCTGTAAGGGGCTATCGTTGCATTACCGTAGGCGAAGAGAGCGCCCAAAGCTACACGGGAAGCAATCTTATTATTCTTGTCCATATTCCACAAATGGCGGAATTCCGTATTCAGTTTCACAAACTGCGCGAAAGGAACGTTCAGCAAACGTTTGTCCTCTTTGCTGAAAGACTGACCGAAAGCACGGTAAATCACCGAGGTCAGGTTACCGGCAGAGGTTACAGTCGATTGCCACCAAATCGGATTTTTAATACCGCGTGCGGAAGCATTATCATAGGTATAGGTATATTCCATTGCAGGAATAAACTGATCTTTCAAACTGATATATAATGCAGGATTGGCATCGGCAATTTCCCTGAACTCTTCCGATTGGTGTTGAAGGACGTTGAATGTCAGTTTAAAAGGGGTGATACTATGCCGGCTTGTACGTGTCGGCTGGAAATCGTAGGTAGCATTTCCGCCGAATGACAACAGTTTATAATACCTGGCACGGTTCAACTGGTCGATGTATAGACGGAATGTAGTGGTAGCCGGGAAGTCAAACTCCCTTTTCCCCCAATGCGGGAAAACCACGCGCGGGAAAGTCAGAGAGGTGGAAACTCCCATCTCCCAACTGTTCATCAAAGAACTTTTTTCTCCTCCGCCGGTTTGCCATTCATAAGAGCCTTTCAGCTTCACGTTCCAGCTTTCGCCACCTCCGAATACATTGTTCCGAGTGACGCCGAATGATGCTCCGGGCCCGGTTTGGTCGTTACTTTTGGTTACGACATTCAATTCCAGTTCGGCGTCCAGCGGCTTGGCAAACGTGGCCTGCATGGTTACGTTCAGCGTATCACAAACGGCTGTCGTATCTTTCGGAGCATATTGTAAATCCAGATAACTGAAGATTCCCAACTGGCTAAGTTTCTCCTGCACCTGCTCCTGTCGATACTGACTGTAAAGACGAGTACGATTGGAAGCCCGCATCTGTGCGTTCCGCACAAACTGTTGATAGTTCAACCAACGATAAAGCATATTCGGACGTACCTGCAATTTCTTATAATAATGTATATTTAGATTCTTATACATCATGCTGTCATTGGGCGCCTCACCATTCTTGCCAAACAGGTAAACAGAAGCATCTCCTACATAGTAAGGACGTTGTGCCGCAGCGGGTAATCCCGGAACGGGAATCAGACGAAGGCTAATATGTCCACCGGGAACCAATGTCGTATCTGCCTGATAAGTCATATAATCGGGACGGAAGTAAAAATATCCCCGGTTACGCAACAGCGTACTGATACGGGTACGCTCTTCATCCAGATCGACCACGTTGAACTGTTCGCCGGGACTTATATAAGACATTCGACGTCCCCGTTCCATAATGCGTAACGTTTGAGGAGTGAAACGCTGATAATAGACCGTATCTATAAAATAAGGATTCTTCATGTCTACCGTATAAAGAATACTTGCTTTCAGGCTGTCTTTCTTATCGACCAATGTTTCATAAGTCACTTTCCCATTGAAGTAACCATAATCACGGAGCAAGTTTGTAGCCACCTTGATGCGGACCTCCGGATTGACAGTGGAAATAAATACCGGAGGGTTAGCAGCCAGACGGTTGAACATCCACTTTCCAAATCCCTTTTTATATTTCACAAAGTCGTTATACATCCACATTTTAAAAGGAATAGGCAGAAGGCCTCCTAATATCTTTGTACTGGGAGTTTTGTCAAGAGCCGCATCAATCTCTGTTAAAGCCGTCTCTCCTACCGGTGTTGCCGACTTATTCTCTACCACCGTTTTTCCTCCTGTATAAAGTACCTCCCCTTCAGGCAGGTGTTTTGTCACCGAACAGCCCGAAAACAAAATGATACCAATCAGACAACTTGCTAATATGTTATTATATATCCCTTTCATGCTTACTTCTTTTTCTTAAAGATGAACAGTTCACTGAGTTTGTCCAGTTTCTTGCGAAGTACCAGACCGACTCCTGTTTCCGTAATCTCGCCTTCGAGTACACTCTCGTAGTTTTTATCGTAGAACAGACGAACATAACGGGTTCCGGTTCTATCCAAACGATATTCCAGAGAGATGTTATCGATAAAGGATTCCGCATCATTCGTCGCATTCTCACCTGTAGACACCTTACCTCCGATTACAATCTGGAAACGGTTGTTAAAGAGACGTTGTGAATAACGGAAACTGTAATCCGTACGCTTACCACCCGTATCCGACAGATCGTGGTCTTCGATACCGACAGAAACACTGGCATTTTTCAGGTTTCCCATCAATGAGTTGATTTGGCTACTTAATACGGAGTTCAGTGCGGAACCCATATTCAGTTTACCCAATCCACCACCTCCGCCACCAATCGGTCCGGTCCCAAGATAGGTTTTCATAACCATAATATAGAGGGCTTGTTTACCTCTCTCTTCCGCCCCCATGGCTGTCAACTCGTTTTGTATGGTTGCATCTTCGGGAGCAGATACATCAAATGCAAAAGAAAGATTATCCAACCGGTTCTTGACAACGATGGACACATCGAAATTAACCGAACGTGTTCCGCCGTTCTCTCCCTCGGAAACAGAAGCACGGATACGATCGGTTGCTTTGAAGTTCAACATCGGGTCCATGGGGTTTCCTGTCCATTCCACATAGCTACCGTTATCGATAGCAAATTCTTTGGCAGCAATGACAGGTAAAGCATATTTCATCAAACCGCCGCTCAACGTATAGCGTCCGGTCAATGTCAGATCACCTTGCGGAGTATATTTCATAGAGAGGTCACCTCCCCCTTCCAGTTCGACACGATTGTCATTGCTTGCATCCAAATCGACTTTCAAACGGACGGATGGATCGATATGTACCATCATCACCATGTCCAACCCGCCTAAAGAAACAGTCGGCACTTCTTGTTGGACAACCGTAGTGGTGTCGCTAAACGAAGTAAAGGTTACCAGACTTCCCAAACGATCCTGTACCGTCAACGGCGAGTCGGTCAAGATATAGGAAACGTCTGTATTACCCAGCAGGCTCATGTTTCCACGCATGTTCAATCCATCCAACGGCCCTTTCACTGTTGCCCGGAAATCGGCAAAGACTTTTCCGTAGACCAGACTCTCACGAGTGCGTTTGGCATCCAGAAGCGTATAGTTCTGCGCCAGCAGATTCAGATTCGCCATCGGTCGGGACATATCCCTGAAATCAACATAACCGTCAATCGTGAATGGAGTTTTTCCTGTTGTATAGATAGCGAATTTATCAAATTCCAACCGATTATTCTTTATCTGTACCGGACGGTCGTCGAACCTAAAATTAGCACCATATTGGCGGGAAAGAACAGAAACGCTATCCAATATCAGTTCGCCATTTATCAAAGGCTGCTCGGTGCTACCCGCAATATTCAGATTACCATCCATATCACCGGCCAGCGTAGCCATTTTATCAGGAATAAATACGTTAGCTACACGTAGCGGGAAATGCTCCAGAGTAGCGTTTACTTCCAGACTGTCTTTTCCTGTCTGGGTTGGAACCAGCTTACCATCCGCCACCATCACTTCCACTTTGTCATGATTCAGATAGGCGTTAAGATATTGTTTCCCCTGTTCTCCCGGTAACCAAGTAGCTCCTAATGTTATATCACCAATTCGTTGATGTTCATAAGTCAGCTCGTCAATAGATGATTCAACCGAAAGCTGAAGATCTTTTTCAGTCTGTACGTAGTGTGCTTCCGCAGAGAACAAACCGGTTATTTCCGGGAAATAAGGTAGTACCTTGCTCAATTCGGCTAAACTGATTCTTCGGATTTCGACATCAATATTCTGTAAAGAAACAGTATCTCCCCGCACCGAATGTACACGGAATCCCATTCCTTCATCATCCCACATATCTACATTAGCGTATACACGCATATTCTTATGCACATAAATCCAGTTGTGATTTTCATTAAAGTGGAATTTTTGGAAGGCTATTATCGGCTCTTCCGGAATTAATGTGAAAGCTAACCCATCGCCTTTTCCATGACCTTCAAACAGAGGACGAGCATTGACACCGAGCAGTACGCCTGTTTCTCCTTTTCCATTCTTAAAGTCTACCAACAGTTCTGCATCCCGGTCACGAATCTCTCCCGTCAGTGTAGTAGAAAAAGAGAATTGCGGATTCTTCGGTCCGTTAATAACGCCGGCACGCAATTTCATGAGTGTAGTATCTTGTTTGACGGTAAAGAAAATCGTGTCTAGTTGTAAGGTGTCTACTTTCAAAGCGTGAATAGCGGCTTTTCCATTGATTCCCCAATCAGGAGCCGTTCCAAATTTCACTGAAGCATCATGGTAAGCAATCTTTTTAGTAGCCAGAAAATACGCCAAGGGGTTTTCTTGCCCTGCAGAGAAAGAGAAAACTGCCGTCGGTAACGCCTTACGCAATTCAGCGTGATTCAATGCTTTCTCATCAATCTGCTTCATCAATACATCCACAAAATGAGTAGATTGGCGAATTAAAGGATTAACACCGGAGCGTGCGCTCAAGTCGAGTTTCATATCACCGGAGATTAAATGTGCCGAAACTAAATCCCGACGGGCTTCGGCAACTAAGTTAAAAGTCAACGGACGCTTCATTGGCTGCGGCATAATTCCCAGTTCATGCAAATCCAGTTGAGTAACATCAATCGTTATTTTACCGTCGGGGTAACTGTGTGCCAGATTATATTCAGCATCTGTTATCATTTTCAATAAAGCATTATCGCTTGTCAGATGTGCAGTGACCAATGCGCCTTTAAGTTCTCCCGTCAGATCAAGATCGGAAAGATGGTATTTAGCATAATGAAGTTGATCTAATGCAAGATTCAATTTGGCAAATGAATGGTAGGACATGACATCTAATCCACGACCATTAGCTGCAGCCGAGAGAGAAAGTTCATAGATAGAGTCTTTCGGGAGGAAACTATGAAGTTGCAGATTGTCTATTTTCAGATCAGCCTTATAGACTTCGGTAGCGGTATTTAAGGCCGCATTCACATCCATAGCTCCTTGTCCTTCTTTCAAACGGAGATTTGCTTTATATTCAGGACCTTTGATATCCACTTTCGCCACCAGATTCATACTGTCAGGAATAACAAGCGTGCCATTAGGGGCTTCTCCCGACAGAGCGGTCAGGAAGTTTAGGTTTTGAGTGGTCATTTTCAGACCGATGGTTCCGGTGCGTGTGAGGTTGTCGGCGAGGTTTTCCAAAAGACCACCGCCCTCCAATGCAAAAGCCCCCGGCAGGTCTACTGTAAAGCGGGAAATCTGCATTTCTTTCAGATTGCCATCCGTACCGGCACGGATGACGAGCGGGCGGAATGGATAGGCTTCTTTGAAGCTTTCAGGTAGAGCACCGGCAAATAGCATGACGTCTTCTTTGCCAATATAGGCATTGAGACGGGCAGATAAGCGGCCCGTAGTCGGGATGTTGACCAGTTCCCAATAGGTATGTGCAGATAAATCGATTTCAGAATGTGGAGTGTTCAGTTTCAAACTGGGAACAGAGATAACAGAATCATTGGAGTAGGCTCTACCCGTCAGGGCAGTGACGCTCAATCCGGAGCGTTCGTTCATGGTAAATTCACGAATGACTGCGTTCATATCCCTCCCTTTATACAGCAAGGAATCCAGAGCGATGCGAATATCCCGAACGGCAATATGAGAAGCGTCGAAGCCCTCTGTCGGTTGAGCAGTTCCGGTATCATAGCTGGCGGAGGTTCCCGATAATAAGAACTTCTTCAAGTCGTAGTATTGATTCTTCAAATCTGCTTGAGCATTATTGATGGCCGCTTCTCCAATATGGGCCGTCATACGCATGGAATCAGCAGGAAGTTGCATGCTGAACGATACATTTTTCAATTTCAACTGATGAAGAGCTACTTTCCAGTTGATCGGAGCAGAAGCTGTGGTATCTTTGGGCGTAGTTGTGGTATCATTCATCAGTAGCTGCATGTGAGTGTCGGATAGTTCGACCTGATTGATAACCGCTAGTTCATTAGACAGATCGACGCCATGACTTTGCAGGAAGAAACGTCCCAAAACGCCTTTAATCTTCATTCCCTCCATCAAATCGGCTGAATTAACGGCTACCCG